>ENA-OWOI01000296-OWOI01000296.1-gut-metagenome-genome-assembly--contig:-NODE-296-length-14071-cov-10.866443_pt1 | contig 14071 bp, 12 predicted proteins | sample MGYA00248258_ERZ651800 | MGnify/ENA primary metagenome ERZ651800 (study PRJEB26908, sample SAMEA4031704) | gut metagenome | biome: gut; feature: normal infant; material: stool | place: China | collected...
CGGTATTTCACACCGCATATGGTGCTCTTTTCTTATAATCCGCACTGATGCCACATAGTTAAGCCAGTATACACTCCGCTATCGCTACGTGACTGGGTCATGGCTGCGCCCCGACACCCGCAAGGTCAACGGCCTGACGCGCCCTGACGGGCTTGTCTGCTCCCGGCATCCGCTCACAGACAAGCTGTGACCGTCTCCGGGAGCTGTATGTGTCAGAGGTTTTCACCGTCATCCCCGAAGCGTGCGAGGCAGCTGCGGTAAAGCTCATCGGCGTGGTCGTGAAGCGATTCACAGATGTCTGCCTGTTCATCCGCGTCCAGTTCGTTGAGCTTTTCCAGCAGCGTTAATGTCTGGCTTCTGATAAAGCGGGCCATGTTAAGGGCGGTTTTTTCCTGTTTAGTCACTGATGCCTCCGTGTAAGGGGGGATTTCTGTTCATGGGGTAATGATACCGATGAAACGCGAGAGGATGCTCACGATACGGGTTACTGATGATGAACATGCACGGTTACTGGAACGCTGTGAGGGTAAACAGCTGGCGGTATGGATGCGGCGGGTCTGTCTGGGTGAGCCGGTTGCCCGTTCCGGGAAGCTGCCGACACTGGCACCGCCGTTACTGCGCCAGCTGGCTGCCATCGGGAATAATCTGAATCAGACGGCGAGGAAGGTGAACAGCGGGCAGTGGTCTTCCGGTGACCGGGTTCAGGTGGTGGCCGCACTGATGGCCATCGAGAGAGAGTTGCGCAGCTTACGGCAGGTCGTCAGGGAACATGGAGCGCGGGATGATAGTTAAGTTTCATGCCAGGGGAAAAGGCGGTGGCAGTGGTCCGGTTGATTACCTGCTGGGAAGGGAGCGTAACCGGGAAGGGGCAACGGTGCTTCAGGGTAATCCGGAAGAAGTCCGGGAACTCATCGATGCCACGCCATTTGCGAAGAAATACACGTCAGGTGTTCTGTCGTTCGCGGAGAAGGAGCTGCCGCCGGGAGGACGTGAAAAGGTGATGGCGAGCTTTGAGCGTGTACTGATGCCCGGTCTCGAAAAAAATCAGTACAGCATCCTGTGGGTGGAGCACCAGGACAAGGGACGGCTTGAGCTGAATTTTGTCATTCCGAACATGGAGCTACAGAGCGGAAAACGCCTCCAGCCGTACTACGACCGGGCAGACAGGCCGAGAATTGATGCCTGGCAGACGCTGGTTAATCACCATTACGGGCTGCATGACCCCAACGCCCCGGAGAACCGCCGGATACTGACTCTCCCTGATAACCTGCCGGAAACGAAACAGGCGCTTGCAGAGAGCGTCACACGCGGGATAGACGCTCTTTATCATGTCGGGGAGATAAAAGGCCGTCAGGATGTGATTCAGGCGCTCACAGAGGCAGGGCTTGAAGTGGTCAGGGTGACGCGAAGCAGTATCAGCATTGCAGACCCGAACGGCGGGAAGAATATCAGACTGAAAGGAGCATTCTATGAGCAATCTTTTACAGACGGGCGCGGAGTTCGAGAAAAAGCTGAAAGAGAGAGCCGAATCTACAGAGACAATGCTGAACGACGAGTTCAGCAAGCTCGAAAAATCTGTAAGCAAGGCTGTGACATCAAACGAGACGAAAATCAAAGACGCTATAGCCCTGTTCACAGCTTCGACAGAGGAATCACTGAAAAAACACCGGGAAGGGGTGAAAGAGGCGATGATGCAGCACAGGAAGGACGTGTTAAAGCTGGCAGGGAATACGGGCATGATGTTACTGGGGATGGTCCTTTTCCTGTTTACCGTGAGTGGCGGGACGCTCTGGTATCTTGGCGGGCGGATACAGGCGAACCTGGAAGAAATCAGGATACAGGAAGAAACATTGCAGAAACTGAACGCGAAGACATGGGGCGTGGAGTTTGTGCAGGACGGGAGAAGGAAATTTCTGGTCCTTCCGTACGGGAAATCGGCAACGGTGATTCCCTATCAGGAGAAGGACTGGGTACAACTGACGGAGTGACACAGAGTGACGGAGCTGGAAAGACATTTGCTGAACGCCTTAGAGCAACTGCAACAGGACTATATGCAGCGGCTGAGCGAATGGGAGAGCGCCTTCGTGGAATTGCAGAAAATGTTTTCGCTTACGCAACGGGACAACGCGATGCTGAACGAGCAGGTCATGCAGTTGAGTCAGCAGGTGCAGCACTTGAGCGAGCGGACAGAACGCTTGAGCCAGTTATACAGCGAGAACAGGAGATAAGGGACGAACGGCTGATACAGGAGCGCGAACATGAGTTATCCCTGGAGCGTGAGCGCCAGCTGGAAATACAGGAACGGACACTGGATGGCCCTTCGCTGGGATGGTAATCAGAGACAGGCTAAAATGTTGTCAGCGCGTTTCCGGTGCATTTTTTGGGATAATGGTTGGTTCGGGGGCACCGGGAACGCGCTTCAGTCAGACCTTGCTGAAAACACAGGAACGCGTTAAAACCCATACGGGCGCGATTCTGGTGTGTCTTTTGTTGCTGTGTTTTGCCTCTATTGCCAGATCGCGCTCATTCCCCTGAACTTCTGTTTTCCCGCTCCGGTCCCCGTCTTCTTCGCTTCCGAAAGCATGAAAAAAATCCGTTTCAGCTGTCTCTGGCTGGCAATTCCTGCGTGATTCACATGGCTGCATAGCTATGCATGTGGTTAAAATTTACCGGGTGCGATCGCGGCAGTTTTTCGGGTGGTTTGTTGCCATTTTTACCTGTCTGCTGCCGTGATCGCACCGAACGCGTTTCTGCGGTGCGGGCAACGGATGTTATGGTAAATACAATATGCAGCCAGTCTTAGAGACGAAAAGTCCGCCCAGAAGACTGACTTTTCAGATCAACCTTCAGCATCTAACTTGTCTATCGCTTTTTTATTGCGCCGATAGGTAGCCATTAGTTTACCATCGCCTGATTGTAAGTCACGACCTGCTTGCTCAGCATAGGTATCGTTTACAGTCTTAGCGCCTTTTTTATAGGCCTTTTTAACATCATCAAATCCGGCTTGGATGACTTCTTTCGGCTTTTCTTGAGGTAATTTAGCCATGCTGTGAATCCTCTATAAGGTTGATTATTTTTCCAACAGATAAGACGGCATCTTCTGTGTCGCTGATTTTATGATTTATCCAACCGTCCTCTATCTTTAATTTGTTCACTACTCCTAATGTAAAAACAATCTTTTTTTCAGGAAAGAAAATTGCAAAGGTTCTACTTTTCTCTTTCCAATCAGAGGGCGGCGTCGAACGGAACGCTACATTCCTCGATTTAAGTATCGCTTTGATTTTACTAATTAATTCTTTTTTTTGTTTATTGCTGAGATTTTTGACGAACCCTTTGCTGAGATTGTCTGTGTAATCATCAAAAGAAATATCAACTGGTTTGTTTTTTTGTTTTTTATCAGATAGATGAACAATGTTTGACACTGGATATCCTGCTTTTTGATGAATGAATACTCAGAAGAGTAGCGGAACTGTCTTGTTAGTCACAGAGGTAGAGTATCAATTCTACGATAGATGGGTTCGAAGATCCGGCTGAGACCGTTCAGTACGCGGTCGAGATGTTATGTTCAATGTAATGACCGTCGAAATTGCCTTTACGGGCATGAAGCAACCAGGAGCAATCATTGGCAAAGGTAACTAGAGTTCAATGCATGGTAATCATTTTTGAGCTTGTGATGCATAGAGTTGGTTGCTGTTCCATTGCGTCTCAAACTCCGTCAAGATGCTCGCCGTAAAAGCGAGCATGTCTAGTATGCCTGTTCCGCTACTGATTTTTGATGGGCGAATTCAGGGCTGGCGAGCCACCAAGAAAAATTACTTTATTTCATCAAACAGGTGAGATGCAGTATAATAAACGCTTTGATCAAAGCGTCTCTCTGGGCTTAATTTATTTTGCCCGCCATTTAAAATTATTTCTTTTAATACTGATGGTGGGAGGATGGGTTTTGTTCTTCTTGGGTGATCCATATAAGCTTTTGTTATTTTTCCGTTTAGCGAGAACTCTTTATCACTTTGATATCCAAAGTTCATCTCAGTATAAATTCTATTGATGTTTGTCTTGTTTTTGCTCGCAATTTCATACACCATTCTGGCGAGTCTGGCTGATGATCTCATTAGTCTGCTGGCAGATGAATTGTTATATGAGGATCTATCAATAAAGGTTCGACACAAAGCAAAATCACTCCAGATGAATATGTCAAAGGCATTTTGATCTAATATTGGGCTCTTGCCTTTTGTTTTCCATAATGGTTGCATTAAAAAAGGTTTCTGGTAATCAAGAAAATTTTCTTGGAAAGTGTTTAGGCAATTTAATATATTTTCTTTCTTTGAAAGAACTTCAGTTTCATTCCCCCAGTGCTGTATGCTTTCGCATGTGGATTCAAATATTTTTCTTATTTCATGGAATTTATCGCTGCAAGAGTGCATTATGCCAAGGGCACAATAAGAAGTGCTTGCAGGTCTTATTACAATCTCTGAACTCCATTCGCTCTCGTTTTCTTTATATGTCGTGCTATCTGGAAGTACGGTTAATTTTATTTCTAGTGCTTTTAAAAAACTATTGTTTCCTTTTATAACTAGATCTATTCCTTTTATGTCATCATAAGCATACTGTTGGTATGGTTCATATTTTTTCTCAAATTGAAATTCAAGATCACTATTTTTTAATGTTGTGTTAAAAACGAAGTCAAAAGATACTTCTTTGGCATGCACTTTTAAATCCTTATCTAAATAAAGATAAATCGGATTCATTTTGTTGTCTCTCATATAACATGCTAGAGAGGTGGGAAAAGAACTGTTAAATTGGTTCTTTCCCCACAGATCGCTCTCTTTCCTGTTGGTGTTTTTTAAACCATAAAGAGATTCTATTTTGCTCACTTTTTGCTCCTGACGTCAATTTATTGACGTCTATGGTGTGTTTCTATATCATGATGTGGAGTGATATGATAATGAGTTTTTTATGTTATGAGAATAATTGATCTTTTTAGTGGGTGTGGGGGGTTGTCCCTAGGCTTTTTGAAGGGGGGGTTTGATGTTGTAGGTGCTTATGATTTCTGGGATCCTGCTATTGAATGTTACAGAGATAATTTTAGCCATCCGATAAAAAAACTAGATTTGAGCAATGTTGATGATGTGGTGAGGGAGCTTAAAGATATAGACTTCGATATGATTATTGGAGGGCCTCCTTGCCAAGACTTCAGTCATGCAGGTTTAAGAATTGAAGGTGCTAGAGCTAACTTAACTCGCTCATTTTCAGAAATTATAAAAAGAATAAAGCCAAAGTGGTTTGTGATGGAAAATGTAGATCGGGCATTAAGAAGTGGTGCCTATTTAGAAGCTCGAGGAATCTTTAAAGAATCAGGGTATGGGTTAACAGAAATTGTTTTGGATGCCAGTAAGTGTGGTGTTCCGCAAAAAAGAAAAAGATTATTTGTAATTGGAAAGCTTGACGTGAGGGATGGTTTTATCCTTAACGAAGTGATGTGCGGGATATCGAAAGATAGTATGACAGTTAGAAATTATCTTGGTGATTCATTGGGGATTGAGTATTATTACAGACATCCGAGAAATTATAACAGAAGGGCTATTTTCTCTATTGATGAACCTGCGCCAACAGTAAGAGGGGTTAATAGACCGATACCTGATGGATATTTAGGGCATGCAGGCGATCCTGTCAGTATTTCTGAGAATGTAAGGCCATTAACAACCTTTGAAAGAGCAAGATTGCAAACATTTCCTGAAGACTTTAAATTTAAAGGTGCAAAAACAAATTTGGAGCAAATGATAGGTAATGCTGTTCCGGTTGAGTTAGCAAAATATGTTGCGGTGACAATCATGGAGTATGAAAAAAAACAAGTAAAAGGTATTTATGATAAAGAAGGCTTTAGGGCGTGGTTGCTGAATGAAAAGAAACTAACAAAAAGAACCTCTAGCGATATTATATCTAGATGTTGCAGAGGTGTTTCATTTTTTGATTCAGAGGGGGTGGATTTTTATAACTGTGAAATAGATGAAATTATTATGAAACTGGAAAGGCTTGAATCGTTTGTCAGGCTTGGGGTTAGCCTGAAGTCTCAGTTAAGAAGGGCTTTTAAATTATATTACGAATATTGTCGAAGGTAATAAATACGAATTTATGTCTCTCAGGGGAGGGGGAGGGGATAAAAAGATCAAAGGATCCTCTTGTGATCCTTTTTTTCTGCGCGTAATCTGCTGCCTGTAAACAAAAAAACCACCGCTACCAACGGTGGTTTGTTTGCCGGAATCTAGAGCTACCAACTCTTTCTTCCGAAGGTAACTGGCTTGGTGGAGCGCAGATACCAAATACTGTCCTTCTAGTGTAGCCGCAGTTAGGCCACCACTTCAAGAACTCTTAATATCTCAATCCACCTTGTCCAGTTACCAGTGGCTGCTGCCAGTGGCGTTAAGTCGTGTCTTTCCGGGTTGGACTCAAGACGATAGTTACCGGATAAGGCGCAGCGGTCGGGCTGAACGGGGGGTTCGTGCACACAGCCCAGCTTGGAGCGAACGACCTACACCGAACTGAGATACCAACAGCGTGAGCTATGAGAAAGCGCCACGCTTCCCGAAGGGAGAAAGGCGGACAGGTATCCGGTAAGCGGCAGGGTCGGAACAGGAGAGCGCACGAGGGAGCTTCCGGGGGGAAACGCCTGGTATCTTTATAGTCCTGTCGGGTTTCGCCACCTCTGACTTGAGCGTCGATTTTTGTGATGCTCGTCAGGGGGGCGGAGCCTATGGAAAAAGCGCCTCCGGCGTGGCCTTTTTCGGGGTTTTCGTTTCTTGCTTACATCCCCTGATTCTGTGGATAACACTATCACTGCTTTTGAGTGGGCAGATACCGCTCGCCGCAGCCGAACGACCGAGCGTAGCGAGTCAGTGAGCGAGGAAGCGGAAAAGCGCCTGGACGAGCATTTTCTCCTTACGCATCTGTGCGGCATTTCACACCCGGCATGGTGCACTTTTCATACAACCCGCACTGATGCCATATGATTAAGCCAGTATACACTCCGCTATCGCTACGTGACTGGGTCATGGCTGCGCCCCGACACCCGCTAAAACCCGCTGATGCGCCCTGACGAGCTTGTCTGCTGGCGAAAACACTCACGGACAAGCCGCGACCGCTTTCGCCAGCCCCTTTATGGTTCCGTGCCGTACTGCGCTTCAAAGTGTGTCTGTATGCTGTTACCGAGTTCTTCCGCCAGTTCGTGCAGTCGTTCGCACATGGCGGCCTGTTCGTCTGCATCCAGTGCATCCAGTTTTTCGAGCAACGTCAGGCTCTGGCTTTTGATAAATCGCGCCATGTTGAGCGCGGTCTGCTGCTGTTTGTTCACGTTCTCCCTTCTCCGTTACTGGTGTTTACGTCCGGCTGTGCGTCACCTGGTCATCACGCCAGGTGACGTCACTGAAAATTATCACACAAGCCCCGTCGTGTGTGGGCTGCGCGACATTAACACCCCGTGACGCTTATTTTTTGCTGAATATGTGCGCGATTTTCTGTCTGCGTTGTGTGCAGTTGTCGTCATAAACATGAACGTTCCGCCGGTTCCTGATGTGCGTCACTTTGACGTTTTGACAAAGTGACGCACGGGAGGTGCTTGCGCAAACCCGCGAATAACGGCGTTTACCGCGTGATTTTTTTACATCTGACAACGTGACCCGGCGTGATGGCCAGTTCTGGCCAGAGACGTTCGCGGGGTGTCGGGGCGCAGCCATGACCGGGTGGCGTTTGTCCGGTCGTGTGTGCGCGGTCCGACAAATGCACATCCTGTCCCGTTTTTCACACGGTTTTTATTGATTACCGGACAGACGAACCCGGATTGCCATATTGCGAAAATCACGTTAAAACGATTACGAGCGTGCAGTTGGGCTGATATATCAACAGTCATGCCAATATGTATTAACCCGACAGGCCGCTCTTTTTAATTCCAATAAAAATATAAATACGAGTATGAATCAGGACAAAGCAATTTATTTAGAAAATAAATATTTTTCACCCGCAAACGAAGCTGTCAGACTGGAGCGTGAAGGCGATTACATTGGAGCATGGAAAAAATGGAATGATGCGCTTCATTATGCCAAAGGAGAAAATATAGGTTGGTGTATAGCCAGAGCTGAATATTGTAGAAAGACAGGCCGGTTTTAATTCTGGCGGGGTTTCAAAGGGGAGTCCCCTTTGGCACGTCGACGTATCAAAATGCGCCAGCATTTTGTATACAGTCGGTCACGTGCCTCCAGAATTTACCCTCAAAACGCCTCTGTAACTGACGCATAACAAAAGTATAACCAAGATATAATTAACATATAACCAAGGTATAACTAACCTGGTGTGTATATAATTAAGATATAATTAATATATAACTAACGGTTTACCAACGGATCGCATGTAGTAGACGCTACATAAAAAATCCTGAATATGGAGGATTCGTCATAAAGAGATTCCTGTATTTACCGTTCTGATGCAGGACAGGGCAAACACTGCAAAAATGATGAAAAACTGATTAACCATACTGTCTGTATTCTGAATGAATTACGAAGCATAGCGATAAATTAAAAAATCCCCCTGGATTACAGGGGGAAGCCATCAGAGTTTGAGTAATGAGAAATATTATTCTGGAGAGAGCACCACAAATGCGCTCTTTTCCAATCTGCCGTAACCATCGGCAAAAGACAATCAGGACAGGCGAAAAAATCCCCCTATATGGCAAGGGGGTGTCAATGAGGACATGGCAATTGTGAGTTTTGTGTGTGTTTTATGTGTTGCAGTTTGCAACGTCAGAAATTTGCCGTAGTTCGTCATGAGAGACAACAAAAAAATCCCCCGTGACTGGTGGAGGCCAGGGCAAGGGGGGTAGCAAATGCCTGAATAATTTTCGTAGTTTTGATATACCCATCGTTGCAACCGCAACGGGGTGAATTTGCCGCAGTTGTGCGCGAAAAACAATCCTGATTCCGGGACAGGATGTGTAATCGTATAACCGCGCACGCACGGCTATGCGATTACCACCTGGTCAGGGCTTTGCCCCGACACCCTCGACACCGTTCCCGCGATACGATAGAACATCAGGGCGCGTTTCCGGGTAAACGCATGTTAATGACCGGGAATTCATTGATCAGGGACCGGAGACGCGCTACAAAACTCCTGCGCGTTTCTGGCATCAACTGGCCATGGGGATGGTTTGGCAGTAGCAGCAAGCGCCAGAAACGCGCTCAAAACGTCTCTGACAGCCTGAACCCACCAAAACATATAAAATAATTGCCCGATGCAAAAAAGTGCGTTAGAAAGCGTCTGAGCGCGTTTCCTTGCCACCTGAACGTCATCTCTGGGATTCGTGCTCACTCCATCAAATAACAAATAAACTTCAAAGTCTGATAATGGGTTCCCCCTGTAATCCAGGGGATTTTTTTCGCTCACTCATTACCGCACAACTCGACATCACGCCGGAGACACGCTAAAACACTCCTGCGCGTTTCTGGCGTCTTTTTTGTTGCTGTGTCGCTATACTCGTTGTCAGATTCGCGCTCAATCATCACTGATTAATCTGCGTTTATCCTTCGACCGATCACGCTGGCATTTTTTGACAACCGGCGCCCATGAAAACGCCAGACGGGAACCGTCATCCGCACCCTCTGACATACTGGGGATTAAAAATCCCTGTGCCGCACAGCCGGCGTTGCATAAAATTCCGCTCTGCGGTGAGTATTGTTTAATCAAAAATCCCCGCAGTTCTTCCGGAAAAACGCGAGTCTGTTCTCATGCCTGAAATGCCCACACACTACGCAAAACCAACTTTTTGCTGATTTGCTTTTTAAATCATGTCGTTATGGCTCTAAAAATATATTTTCTTATTCAGATTTATACAAAAGCACGTCGTCGACGACCCTATGGCGACGCTATGACGACCCTGCTTAGGGTCAGTACTGACTATCTGTAGAAAAAAACAGTTAATTAATGTAGGGGCGGCCCTAGGGGCGTGTCGCATTTTTTTACAGAGCGATCCTAGGGGCGCTCCTAGGATCGTTCTGGTCTGATATGCAGCAATGAGTCAGAGAATTACGAACTGAAAATTTACGAAAATAAGCCTCAGGGACAGCGGACGCGCCCAAACCGATCGCCATTCAGTTTCATGCATAGTCATGCAACGCGCTGAAAACGTTCCTGACGCATTTTTCCTGTTTACCCCGGGGAAAACATCCCTTTTTACGGTTTTTGCGCCAGAAACGCGCTGAGCGCGTTTTAACGGTGCGTACAATTAAGGGATTATGGTAAATCCCTTACTGTCTGCCCTCGTATCCATCGAGATAAACCGCAGAAATGGTGTCTGCCATTAGTCTGGATTTTTTCGGGGTAAGGTCTTTGCTGCGGTAATCAGTACCCGCAAATTGAGTTGTGCCCCGGAGTGAGTTTAAAAATTCCTGGCTGTGAAACTGCTGAATGCGTTGTTGCACATCACTCCGTGATTTTCCTGTCGCTTTATCTTTAGCTCCCATATCCCAGAACTGCCGAAAAAAAGGCACCATCATACGTATGGTGTCTGCTTTCTGGGTGTAGAAGTTAGGATCAAATCCATCATCTGAAGCATAAACATAATGCCGGGTATGTCGTTCCAGGCTGGTCTTTGGTGTGCATCCTGTAAGAGCTATTGTTGCTGTTATCAGAGGTATCAGAAGCAGCCTGGCAGCGGCAGATCTCATAAACATCTCCTTGCGTTTTTAATCTTGATACTCAGGGAGTTATATCTCCGAAGAGTATCTCTTATCATACGTCGGTTTACTCCCAATGTGATTTGATGGTCAATGAGTCAGGAATAATCCCGTGAAAAAATGTGTGCCAGTCCTGCTTTTTAGTGTTCTTTCTGCTTCGGTTGCCAGTCATGCGGACAGCAATGTTTTTCAACAAGAGGCCGAGAAGACAAAAAACGGCATTGTTGCGGATGTTAATGCCAGACAGAAAATGTTCAGTAACAGACTGAAGATACAACTTCAGATCGATGAGTTGAGAGCAGAGCTGGCTGGCACCAGAGATGCCCAAAAAAGAGAGGATTTGCGTAAAAAACTGGAGTCTCTGGAGCGGCAAAAGAAATCCTTACGCTGATGGGGACGTATTTTCCCCGGTTTCTTCCATAACCTTTTTACCGTTCAGATATTTACGGGCGAGGCGAATGCGTCTTGCCTGGTATACCGCCGAGTAAGCCTGGGTGGGATTCACACCATTACTGATTTCACTGACCACATGACGCTGATCTGCCAGTGTCAGCGTGTAAACCTGTTTCTGGATGAGGTCACGGGCTTTGTCATGCTCATATCCGGCAGCAACCAGGGTGTCGAGAAGTCGCTTGTCTGTTTTGTTCAGTTTATGGCGGGGAGATTTGCTCACATCGTTCTCCGTTTTTTCATGATCCAACAGTTTTATATCTCATCCTGATTTGCTCCGGTGTTCTGTTTCGACGTTCTCAATGTCTGCCTCCTTGTAGTGTGATCTTTATTGCAAAAATGAAAATCCATGTTCTTGACATGGGCAATGCTGAGTAGTAGGTTTCCACTGTACATAAAACCAGTGGTTATATGTACAGTACGTTGTTTTTAATTTATTGTTTTAATTATCAAAGAGGAATTTATGGCTAAAGAACTAAGTGGATATGGACCAACTGCTGGTGAGTCTATGGGGGGAACAGGGGCGAATCTGAATCAGCAAGGTGGAAATAATAATAGTAATAGTGGGGTTCACTGGGGTGGTGGCTCTGGGCATGGTAATAATGGTGGTCAGGGAAATTCAAATTCATCTGGTTCTACATCAACTGTGATGAAAACCGGTGAGTCATATCTGACTCCGTGGGGTGATGTTGTCATTAATAATGATGGCCTTCCGGTGATGAATGGTATTGTTATGACAGAAGAGAATTCAACTCTGGTTGATAATCCATTTGGAGGGGTCTCCAGAGTTCTTAATTCTTTAATTAGTGATATGCCATCACTTTTTGCAGAAAGCTCAGGAAATAACAACAATAACACTGCTTCAGTTAATACTGCACCAACGAATGCTCAGGTCAGTGATATGGATAAGAGTTCGAAGGTGGTGGGTAATGTAATTAATGAAAAACAAAAGCAGAAGAATAAAATTGCTACACAGATTAGTGAAAAACAGAAGAAAATCGAGGAGATGAAAAAAGTATTCAAGCATCATTCTTATCATGGTATCACTGATCTTGAGAGGGATGTTGATGAGTTGCAAAAAAAATCAAATCAGCTTGATGCAGATATTAGCAAACTTAATTCTTATAAAAATACATTGCAAAGTAAAATTGGTGATGTGAATAAACAGAAGGAAGCTGAAGAAAAGGCTCGTGAAAATGCAGAGGTCGCTGAACATGAAACTCTTAATGAAGAGAAACAGGCGGTGGCGGAAGCAGAGAAGCGTTTAGCTGAGGCGAAAGCTGAACTGGCGAAGGCTGAAAGTGATGTACAGAGTAAGCAAGCTACTGTTTCCAGAGTTGCAGGAGAGCTTGAAAACGCTCAGAAGAGTGTTGACGTGAAGGTCACCGGATTTCCGGGATGGCGTGACGTTCAGAAAAAACTACAGCGTCAGCTTGAAGCTAAGCAGGCTGAGTACTCCGCAGTTGAAAATGAACTTAAGAATGCTGTTAGTTTCAGGGATGGTAAGGCCGCTGAGGTTAAAGAGGCAGAGCAGAAATTAAAAGAAGCTCAGGATGCTCTTGAAAAGAGCCAGATAAAAGATGCTGTTGATACTATGGTTGGATTTTATCAATATATAACCGAACAATATGGAGAAAAATACGCAAAAATTGCTCAGGATTTAGCGGAAAAGTCTAAAGGAAAGAAAATTCAAGGTGTTGATGAAGCTCTGGCAGCATTTGAAAAGTATAAGAATGTGCTGGATAAGAAATTCAGTAAGGTTGATCGGGATGCTATTTTTAATGCGTTAGAGTCTGTTAATTATGATGAGTTATCTAAGAATTTAACGAAGATATCAAAGTCGCTTAAAATCACCAGTCGAGTATCTTTTCTATATGATGTTGGTTCTGATTTTAAAAATGCAATAGAAACTGGTAACTGGCGACCTTTGTTTGTCACGCTGGAGAAAAGTGCGGTCGATGTAGGTGTGGCAAAAATTGTGGCATTAATGTTTAGTTTTATTGTTGGTGTGCCTCTTGGTTTCTGGGGGATTGCAATTGTCACAGGTATTGTTTCTTCTTACATAGGGGATGATGAGTTGAGCAAACTTAATGAGTTATTAGGAATTTAATTTCTCTTTAGAGTGTAATATATGAAACTTGGCAATCCTACTGGGATTGCCATTAATAAATAAAACAATGCAGATAACTTGCATAAGTACCAGGGTTCTTTTTTTAACTTTGTATTTTCTTTGATATATCTAGATATGGTTAATTTAGAGTATGGATATAGCAATACATGTATTGATGATATAAATATAAATAACAAAGGAGTGTTATCATTGTCGTTAAATATTAAAATAAGAATCCATGGTATAAGTGATTCAGGTAAATTATGTAGGTAGTATTTTAAATGCATAAGTATTTTTACTTTTGTTGGAAAGAAATATGAAAATAATAATTTTTCTAATTACAATATTATTCTTGTCAGGATGTCAAGCAAACTATATTCGTGATGTACAAGGAGGAACCGTTGCACCATCTTCGTCTTCTGAACTGACGGGGATCGCGGTTCAGTAGAAAAGATCAAAGGATCTTCTTGAGATCCTTTTTTTCTGCGCGTAATCTGCTGCCTGTAAACGAAAAAACCGCCTGGGGAGGCGGTTTAGTCGAAGGTTAAGTCAGTTGGGGACTGCTTAACCGGGTAACTGGCTTTAGTGGAGCACAGATACCAAATGCTGTCCTTCCAGTGTAGCCGCTATAAGGCTTCAACTTCAAGAGTTCTGCGTATCTAAATCCACTATCCAGTTACCAATGGCTGCTGCCAGTGGCGTTAAGTCGTGTCTTACCGGGTTGGACTCAAGACGATAGTTACCGGATAAGGCGCAGCGGTCGGGCTGAACGGGGGGTTCGTGCACACAGCCC
>ENA-OWOI01000297-OWOI01000297.1-gut-metagenome-genome-assembly--contig:-NODE-297-length-14068-cov-3.682796_pt1 | contig 14068 bp, 11 predicted proteins | sample MGYA00248258_ERZ651800 | MGnify/ENA primary metagenome ERZ651800 (study PRJEB26908, sample SAMEA4031704) | gut metagenome | biome: gut; feature: normal infant; material: stool | place: China | collected 2015...
AGTCAAATTAATATTCATCTCACCTTTATTAATATAAGCCAGAGGAATTAAGTTATTTTTAATTTCTGACTTTAAATATTCATTTAATATGGAATCATGTTCATTAAGTTCGTTAAAATTAATATTGAATCCACAGAGCTGGATTAATCTTTCAATAGTGGTCAATTCTTTTGAAATGTCACATTCTTCAGGAACAACTATATCCTTTGATTCTAAAGAAATATCATTCCTATTTGAATTTAATAAGTCATATATACTCACACCAAGAATTTCTGAGATATTCAATAATATTTTTTTACCTGGCTCTCTATTATTATTTTCATAATTTGAGTATGTTGAAGAAGGAATGTTGAGTAATGATGCCATATCCTTCTGAGTTAGTCCTTTTTTCTTTCTTAAATCTTTAATGTTATTACCAACTTTGATTATTTCATTAATTCCCAAAAATTACCACCTCCCATATTTTATATTTTAATTATTTTTTTATATTTTTGCAATACTGAATTTGTATATTTATGGAAAAATAAAATTTGAAAAGCAGAAATTTATAATAATTTTTTAAAATAATTGTGATAATATACAAATGATTTTAAATTTACGTAAACGTTATTATAATATGTTGATTATATTCTGAAATGATATAAAATATAATTATAGTAATAATTATATGAAGGGTGGACAGAAAATAATGGATACAGTTTTAGAACAATTTATAGCATCAGATAGACCAAAAAGAATAAGTAATGGATTTAAGAATTTAGCAATAGGACTAGCAGTTGCAGGAGTATTAGTATTTGTTGCATCTAATATAATTGGAATAGCATTAGAAATAGCAGCAGCAGCACTTTTTATAGGAAGTTACTTCATGTACATAGATTACGAATATGAAATGTTTGAAGGAAATATAACTATAAGTAAAATTTATAGAGCAAGTAAAAGAAAATTAGCTCAAAAAATTGATAAAGATCAAGTTAAGAGGGTATATATTATTGAAAGAAAAGATGCATTAAAAAAAGGTGTTCAGGCTTACTATAACACTAATCTAGATGGATTAAAGATATATACATTCGAACTAAACAATCAAAAAGTAGTTCAATTAGCACTAAACAAAAAAATGTCTGATATGGTAGATATATATTATAAACAAAAATTTACATTATAATTTTTTATCATAAGAAAAATCAATTTTTAAAAGATTTCATTTGCTATATAACAAATGAGATCTTTTTGTTTTTTAATATATTATTTATATTTTAGAAATAATAAGTGTTGGAACATAAGCTGAAAATTAAATTATAATTTTTTACAATCTGTAAGTGAAACTGATATCATATTCCTCTTTCAGATGCTTAAATCTTAAAAAGATCACTTAATGAGAATATCATCTAAATATAGAAAGTATGAGGATTTAAAGAAGACAAATTTAAACGTAGATTTAATATATTGGAAATTAATTTAAAAAAAATATCAGAAATATATTGACACTAACTATATGGAACTGATATCATATAGCTACAAGGTGATCATATACAATTAAGGATATGGAAACCTTGTGAAAACGATTAATAAATAAATGTGGAGGAATGGTTATGAAGGAAAAGATAGTAGCCGAAGAAATCTTAAAACACATAGGTGGAAAAGAAAATATTAAATCAATCGAACATTGTGCAACAAGGCTTAGACTGATATTAAAAGATAAAACAAAATTAAATGAAAAAGCAATTGAAAACATTGATGGGGTAAAAGGACAATTCTTTGCCGCAGCTCAATATCAAATTATTCTTGGAACAGGGTTTGTAAACAAAGTATATGGAGTAATTGTTGGGGAATCATTAGATTTGGCAAACACAAGTGCAAAAGAAGATGCATATAGTGAAATGACAATGCTTCAAAAGATATCTAGAACATTAGGAGACGTTTTTGTGCCTATAATACCTGTACTAGTTGCGACAGGATTATTCATGGGATTAAGAGGGCTTTTAACTAATTTAGGATTATTACAATCAGGAACTAATTTTTATTTATTTACAGAAGTTTTAACTGATACAGCATTTGCATTTTTGCCAGCATTAGTTGCTTGGTCAACAATGAAAAAATTTGGTGGAACACCTGTAATAGGTATCGTTATAGGTTTAATGCTTGTATCACCTAGTTTGCCAAATGCTTATTCAGTAGCCGGTGGTACTGCTGAACCAATTTATTTATCACTATTAGGTTTAACAATTCCGGTAGTAGGATATCAAGGATCTGTATTACCAGCATTAGTATTAGGTATAATTGCAGCTAAAACTCAAAAGGCACTTAAAAAAGTAATTCCAGATGTAATAGATTTAATAGTTACACCATTTTTAACATTATTAATAGCAATGATATTAGGTCTTCTAGTAGTTGGACCATTAATGCATAGTTTAGAATTATTCATTTTTGGAGCAATAAGAAGCTTTATGGGACTTCCATTTGGAATAGGTGGATTAATAATAGGTGGAGTTCATCAAATTATAGTTGTTACTGGTATACACCATGCTTTAAATGCACTAGAAGTTGAACTTATAGCATCTACAGGAACAAATCCATTTAATGCAATAATTACTTGTGCAATAGCAGCTCAAGGTGCAGCATCAGTTGCAGTTGCACTAAAGACTAAAGATAAGAAAAAACGTTCTTTATATATTTCGTCAGCAGTTCCAGCATTTTTAGGAATCACTGAGCCAGCTATTTTTGGTATTAATTTAAGATTTATTAAACCATTTGTTTTTGGATGCATAGGTGGAGCAGCTGGAGGAATGGTTTCAGCAATGTTACACTTAGCAGGTACAGGAATGGGAATAACAGTACTTCCTGGAGCACTATTATATATAGGAAATTTAGGACAGTATGTATTAGTAAATGCAATCTCAATGGGAGTAGCGTTCTGCTTGACTTACTTCTTCTTTAAGACAGAAGAATAGGATTAACATAAAAATATTAATTAATAGATAGATTTAGTAGAGTTAAATTACTAAATCTATCTAGTGTTATATATGATTAAATTAACAAATCATTTAAAAATAAAAAATATTGCAATAAGTATTTTTTAGTCTAGACTATAATGAGATATAATTATATTAATAAATCTTTTAGTTAGACAAATTTTTGGAGGATAAATTGTATGAAAAGTAAAGTTACGATTCAGGATATTGCTAATATGGTTAATGTATCTAAGAGTAGTGTTTCAAGATATCTTAATAATGGATATGTAAGTGAAGAAAAAGCTGAAAAGATAAGAGAAGCTATTGAAAAAACTGGATTTGAAACTAATTTTTTTGCGAAAAGATTAAAAACAAAACAGAGCAAGCTTATAGGAATTATTCTTCCAAGAATTGATTCTGTTACAGTTGGTAAATTATTAACTGGGATAAATAAGAAACTAGAAAGTGAAGGTTATCAAGGCATTATACTTATTAGTGAATTAAGTGTAGAAAAAGAATTATCACATATTAATAGTTTCTATCAACAAGGTGTTGATGGAATCATTGTTAATTCCATAGCAATAACTAAAGAACATATTAAATTAGTAAATAGATTAAATATACCTGTTATATTTACAGGACAAAAAAATAATCTTGTGGATTGTATAAAAATAAATGACTATGAAGCAGGAAAAATTATGGGTAACTTCTTTAAAGAGAAAAATCATAAAAGGGTCGTATTTATTGGAGTAAGTGAAGAAGATGAAGCAGTTGGTATAGATAGAAAAAATGGTTTTATATCAGCCTTTAAGGATGGAAATGAAAATTCAAGAGTTGATTTCATTGAAGCTGATTTCTCTTTTATGAAAGGTTATGAAAAGTCAAAAGAAGCTTTAGATTTTAAGCCGACAGCAATAATATGTGCAACAGATAATATATGTCTTGGAGTATTAAGATATTTACATGAAAATAAAATTGGTGTTCCAGAAGAGGTATCAGTAGCAGGGTTTGGAGGGTATGATGTGGGAAGTGTATCCTATCCGACTTTAACTACCATTGCATTTAATTATGAAGCTATAGGTAATCAGGCTGCACAAGGAATATTAGATTTAATTAATGATAAAGAATTAACCAATGAAGAAGAAGCATCACTAGATCTAATAGAACGCGAAAGTGTAAGAAAATTATAATAAAACTCAATTCAGAAGGAGTCAAGTATGCAAATTAACGAAACGTATCAAAAGATAAAGCAAGATTTAGAAAAATATTATTCTAGTAAAGATAATAATAGATGGAGAAATAAATTTCATATAGAGATGCCATTTGGTTTAGTTAATGATCCTAATGGATTAGCATATTATAACGATGAATATTATATATTTTATCAATGGAATCCATTTGGATGTGAACATAAAACTAAACACTGGGGATTAGTAAAGACTAAGGACTTTGTTAATTTCACTATGCCAGAAATAATTTTAAAACCTGAAGATTGGTTTGATAAAGATGGATGCTATTCTGGAGGGGCATATGTAAAAGATGATATTTTAAAATTATTTTATACTGGTAATGTAAAAGGACCTAATAATGAAAGAGAATCTTATCAATGTATAGTTGACTATCATAAGGATGGATCTTTTGAAAAGAAGGGCGTAATTATAGAAAAGCAGCCTGAAGGTTATACAGCTCATTTTAGAGATCCTATGATATTTGTTGAAAATAATACTTATTATATGGTACTTGGAATACAGAATAAGGATCTAAAAGGAAGAGTTTTAATATATAAATCAGAAGATATAGAAAAGTGGGAATTAATTGGTGAGTTAGAAACTGATATGAAAGACTTCGGATATATGTGGGAATGTCCTAATATATTCAGAGTAAGCGAAGATAAATTTGCATTTATGTTTTCACCACAAGGGTTAAAAGCAGAAGAGTTAAGATATCAAAATATATACCAATCTGGATATGTTATTGGAGATTTAGATTTAAATGAAGTTTCATTAACTAACTATTCTGAATTCAAAGAAATAGATATGGGATTCGATTTTTATGCACCACAGGTATTTAAGCATAATGGTAGGAATATCATGATTGGATGGATAGGAATGCCTGATAAGGACAATGAGTATGCTACATCACAATATGGATGGATGCTTGGATTAACTATGCCAAGAGTTTTAGAATATAAAGATGAAGTTTTATATCAAAAGCCACTTGAGCTTATAGAAAATTTAAGAGAGAAAAAAATTATAGATATAAATAATCAAATAGAAGAAAATTATGTTGTAAAATTAGGTCCTAAGAGTGTAGAATGTAAATTGGATTTAGATTTAAGCAATATAGAAAATTTAGATATAAGGTTTAAATTTAAAGATGAATATATTTCATTATTATATAATAAAAAAGATGAAGTGTGCATTTTAGATAGAAGCAATATGGAGCTTGGTGGTAAAGGAATAAGAAAATTTAAATTAAAAGCAGAAGATTCAATGAAGCTTCATATGTTTATAGATAATTCAGTTATGGAGATATATTACCAAGATGGTTTAGAAACTACTACCTTAATGTATTTCCCAAAAGAAGAAGGATTAGAAATAGAAATTAAAAATAACATAAATATTAATACGTTACAAGTATGGAACTTAAGGGGGATTAAGTATGAAAAATAATATATTTTGTATAGGTGAACTTTTAATAGATATGGTTTGCGTTGACAATAAAGGACTAAAAGATGGAGAAAAGTTTGAAAAAAAAGCAGGTGGAGCACCAGCAAATGTTGCAGCTAGTATATGTAAATTAGAAGGAAATTCATATTTTTTAGGGCAAGTAGGAGATGACTTCTTTGGAACATTCTTAGTTGAAATGTTAGAAAGCTTAAATATAAATACAAGTATGACTGTTAAGAATGGAAGTACTACAATAGCTCTAGTTGGTATTGATGCTAATGGAGAACGTAACTTTGACTTCTTAAGAGGAAGTGATGGAGAATACTCATTTGATAACATTGATACATCTAAAATAACATCTTCAGATATAATTCACTTTGGATCAGCAACTGGATTTTTAGATGGGGAATTAAAAAATACATATTTCAAATTATTAGACCATGCAAAAACTAATAATATATATGTATCATTTGATCCTAACTACAGAGATGCATTAATTAAAGATGATATGCTAGATCAGTTTGTTTCTGACTGCATTGAATTCTTAAAAGTAACTGATTTTACCAAATTAAGTGATGAAGAATTAACATTAATAACAAAAGAAAAAGATTTAGATGCTGGAGTTAAGAAATTACATGAATTAGGAGTTAAAGTTGTTACTATAACTTTAGGATCAAAAGGAACATACTTAAGTGTTAATGGAGAAAATGTAATAATTCCATCAATAAAAATTACTCAAGTTGATTCAACAGGTGCTGGAGATTCATTTGTTGGAGCAGTATTAAAGCAAGTAGCTGAAATAGAAGATAAAAAAAATATCAGCATGGAAGAATGGAAAAAAATAATTACATTTGCTAATAAGGTAGGAGCAATAACATGCACAAATTATGGTGCAATAGATTCAATGCCAACATTAGAAGAAGTAAAAGATATAAAGTAGTATAATAAAAGCATTAGTGCAAAAAATAAGCATTATATAGTACTTATTTTTGCACTAATATTTTTTATACTGAATTTAAAGTGTGTTACTAAATAATTTGAGTATCTGGTATATTAAGATTTAATGTTAATTATGTATATATATATATCAATAATTTATTTAAGATACTTGTCCAATTAATTGTGGTATAATAGATAGTAACATATATTTAAATTATTAGGAGAGTGATTATTTTTGGACCCTAGTTATACGTGGCAGATAGTTAGCTTAATTATTTTAATTGGACTATCAGGCTTTTTTTCAATGTCAGAAACTGCATTGATGTCTTTAAATAAAATTAAATTAAGACATATGGTGGAAGAAGGCGTTGCAGGAGCTAAATCAGTAGAGAAGCTTATTGAAGATCCAAATAAGCTATTAGGAGCTATATTGATTGGGAATAATGTTGTAAATATAGGAGCATCATCATTGGCTACTGTATTGGCTACAAATATTTTTGGAAATAGTGGAGTAGGAATAGCAACAGGAGTAATAACTATACTAGTGCTTATATTTGGTGAAATAACTCCAAAGTCTATTGCTAAACAGAAGTCAGAAACTGTTGCACTAATGGTGGTAAAGCCAATACAATTTATAGTATTTATATTTAAACCATTTGTCTATGTATTTACAATTATTTCTTCTTTGTTTATACGTCTTTTAGGTGGAGATCCAAATAAAGCAGAATCATTTATAACAGAAGAAGAATTAAAAACAATGGTTGATGTCAGTGAAGAAGAAGGAGTACTAGAAAATGTAGAGAAAGAAATGATATTTAATATATTTGATTTTGTTGATCTTCAGGTTAAAGATGTTATGGTGCAAAGAGTTGATATCGTAGCTGTAGATGAGGAAGCAACATATGATGAAGTTATGGATATCATTAAGAGTGAGCAATTTTCTAGAATACCAGTTTATAGTGAAACAATAGATAATGTTATTGGAGTAATAAATGTAAAAGACTTCGCTATGGTTGAAAATATAAGAGAAGATTTTAATGTAACTAAATATGTGAGAGAACCTTTTTATACTTTTGAATTCAAAAAGATAGTAGAATTATTTAAAGAGATGAAAAAAGCAAGAAATCATATAGCAGTTGTACTAGACGAATATGGTGGAACTGTAGGACTAGTAACTATTGAAGACTTAGTTGAAGAAATAGTTGGTGAAATCGAAGACGAATATGATGAAGAAGATAATTCTATTGAAGTTATAAAAGAAAATGAATATGTAGTTGATGGAAGTGCCAGATTACATGATATTAGTGAACTTTTGGGTGTTGATATAGATTCAGAAGAGTTTGATTCTGTAGGTGGACTGATGATTGGTGCGTTGGGAAGAATGCCTGAAGAAAAAGAAGAAGTTGTAAGCAATGATATAACATTTATTGCAGAAGAAATAGATAAAAATAGAATTAAAAAAGTTAGATTGATTAATAATTATAAACCGCCAGTAGATGAAGAAGAATAATTAATAAAAAAACTGCTGTATTTCAGCAGTTTTTTTTAAATATAAAGATAGTTAATTGGTGGCTATTGAGCAATCTTACTAAATGTAATTTTATATATTAAGCTTAAAATGTGAGGATGTTTAACTTTTATGAATGATTTTAAAAAAGAATTTATGAATGAAGCTATACAAGAAGCAATATTGGCAAGAAATAAAGGAGAGATTCCAATCGGTGCAGTGATTGTTAAAGATGGAATTATAATAAGTAGAGCTCATAATTTAAAAGAGATATTTAATGATGTAACAGCACATGCAGAGATTCTTGCCATTAGAGAAGCTGCTAAAGTTATTGGAGACTGGAGATTGAATGGATGTGAAATGTATGTAACTCTTGAACCTTGCTCTATGTGTGCAAGTGCTATTATTCAAAGTCGAATATCTAAAGTTTATATAGGTGCATTCAATAATGAAATGGGTGCGTGTGGTAGCATAATAAACCTGCTAGATAATAGATATATGAATTCTTTTGTACCAGTAGAATGGATGTATAATGATAAATGCGTGAATCTGATAACAGAATTCTTTGAGAATAGTAGAGGTAAAAAGTGAGAAGAATTTACTTATATATAAATACTAACATACATTTAGAATATAAAAAAATCAATATATAATAAGTACAATTATAATATATTGATTTCAAAGTTTAATTAATTATCATGATTATTTGTTATGGCTTCTGTTATATTGGTTGAATGATCACCAATTCTTTCAAAGTTAGTTATTAAATCTAGAAATATAGCACCAGCATAAGCAGTACATTTTTCGTCGTTTAACCTTTGAATATGTTTTTGCCTAAAGCTCTTTTGAAGTTTATTAATTTTTTCTTCAATTTCTACAATTGATTTAGCAATTTCGGCATCTTTAGTTACATAACAGTTTATTGCAATATTCAGAGCTTCCATTGTTAAGTTATATATTTCATATAAATCATCTACTGCATTTCGGCTATATTTAAGCTTTCTATCGATTTTTTCTACTGCTAAATCTGCAATATTTTTAGCATGATCACCAATTCTTTCAATATCAATAATTACATGAAATGTTGATGATACCATTTCTTTTTCTCTAGAAGATAGATCACATTTTGATAACTTTACTAAGTATGTTGTTATGCTTTCTTCAAGTACGTTAATAATATTTTCATTTTCATAGAGTTCTTTTATGGATTTTTCGTCATTGTTAATGAATGAATTCATAGCTAATTCAACATTTTTCTTTGCCTTATTTGCCATTCTTATAGTTTCTTTTTCCAGCTGTCCGGCGGCAATAACAGGGGTTTCTAATAATCTATCATCTAAGTATTTAGGCCCTATTTTTTCGATGGAATCATCGCCTTCAGGTATAATTTTATTAACAAAAGCTATCATATAATTACTAAATGGGAATAAAATAATAGTATTTACTACATTAAAAACAGTATGTGCATTAGCTATTTGCCTACTTATATCTTGGCTAGTAATTTGAACAAAATCGCCTAGTATACCCAAGAATGGGACTGCAATTATTGTACCTATTAAATTAAACATTAGATGTAATATAGCGGTTTTACGAGCAGTTTTATTTGTACCAATACTAGATAATAATGCAGTAATACAAGTACCTATATTGCATCCGAATAGAATTGGTAAAGCAAGAGTAATATTTATTGCACCAGTATTAGCTAAAGCTATTAATATACCAGTAGTAGCCGATGAACTTTGAATTAATGCTGTTAAAGCTAATCCAGTGATTATTCCTATGAACCAATTATCACCTATAGCAAGAATTAATTGAGTAAACCAAGGTGCGCTAGCTAACGGTTTCATTGCAGTGCTCATGGTGGACATTCCTGTAAAAAGTATACCAAAGCCAAGAATTATATTTCCTATTTCACGTCTACGTTTAGCTTTTGCAAGCATTATAAGAATAGTTCCTAGAAATACAAATAGTGGGGCAATAGCATCAAGCTTGAATGCAACTAATTGAGCAGTTATTGTTGTTCCTATATTTGCACCCATTATAACTCCAAGTGCTTGAGATAAATTCATTAGTCCTGCATTAACAAATCCAACAACCATTACTGTAGTTGCGCTACTGCTTTGAATTATTGCAGTAACTATAGCTCCGACTAATATCCCCATCAGTCTATTACTTGTGACTTTTTCAAGAATATTTTTTAGTCCTTCTCCGGCAGCATTTTCGAGGCCATCACCCATTAAGCTCATTCCATATAAAAATAATCCTAATCCGCCTAATAATTCGATAATCATTTTTAAAGTATTCAAAAAATCCTCTCCTTAATTTTTATGTACATACGTACCAATTTTAACAAGTTTTTAATGAAATAATAATGATTTTAACAATAATTTAACATTAATTTGTATAAAAGTAATTAAAATGACGAGTAAATTATAATATATTATGAAAACATATGTTTAAATTAGTGTGGAATTTATCTTAAATTAGTCTATACAATGAAATGAATTATTATGTATTGAGATAGAAACATATTTATGATAGAATGAGAAAGTATAAATTTACAATATTAATGGAGAGATGTCCGAGTGGTCGAAGGAGCACGCCTGGAAAGCGTGTATAGGGGCAACTCTATCAGGGGTTCAAATCCCCTTCTCTCCGCCATTACTGAAAGTGGCTAGTTTCCTAGCTTTACAACGAATTGAATAATATAAAATCACTAATACGCTTGTATTTTTTTGGAAATATAGGCGTGTTTTTTTTATTCAAAAAAGGCGTTTTAGAAAGATGGTGAAAGAGTTTGTCACGGATAACAATGTCTAATAATCCTAATAGACCAAAGATAACATTAGATGAAGGTTTTGAACAATTCATAAAACATTGCAAGATTAGAAATCTAAGAGAAGATACTATAAAACATTATGAAGGAACAATGAGAAGTATTTATAAGTTTATTGAGCCTAAAACAATTATAAAAGATATTAATGAAAGTACCGTAGATAGCTTTATTTTGTACTGTCAAAATGAATTGGAAGTAAAAGACGTTACCATAAATACTTATCTTAGAGGTTTAAGAACTGTATTGTATTACTTCATGCGATTAGGCTATATGGATGAATTTAAAATAGCAACTTATAAATTTGATAAAACAATTATTGAAACTTATACAGATGAAGAATTAAAGAAATTATTGAAAAAACCTAATATGCAGAAATGTTCTTTTGTTCAATTTAGGAGTTGGACTATTTGTAATTTCCTTATCGGTACAGGTTGCCGAGTAAATAGCTTAATCAATATAAAGAACAAAGATATTGATTTTGAAAATGCAGTTGTTTATTTAAACGTAACAAAGAACCGTAAGCCTTTGATAATTCCTTTGAGTAAAAGTTTAGTAGAGATATTGCAAACCTATATGAAGATAAGAGGGGGAGAATTAGAAGATTGTTTATTCTGTACTGATTTTGGCAAGACGTTGGATAGGCAAACAGTTAATCTTTCAATAAATATTTATAACAAGAAAAGAGGAGTAGAAAAAACAGGAATACACCGTTTCAGACATACATTTGCTAAGAAATGGATATTAAATGGTGGTGATGTGTTTAAGCTCCAAAAGATATTAGGTCATTCAAGTATGGCAATTGTAAGAATGTATGTAGAAATGTTTACAAGTGATTTAAAACAAAATTTTGATGAAATAAATCCATTAGAACAACTACAAATACAAGTAAATGAAAAGTTAAGAATTAAAATGAGAGGTAAATAATTATGAGATTAGAAAATATAAAGCCACACAACGTTAAAAGATTTAACACCGTAGATTTAATTGATATAAAATGTGAAGAATTTGCAATTATATCGTGTGCTTTAACAGATTACAAAAAGAAAATGCAAGATATAGAAATTGATGATGAGTACCTTGCACGTATAGACAAAGTATTAAATATAACAGAATCCATTTATAAATAAAAAATAATGGAGTGTACCGACAAATACACTCCACTACAACTTAATATTGTTAAATAAAACTGTTGCATTCTCCATTTTGAAGAAATACAAATCAAAAAACCGTAAATCTATTGTATTTCAAAAAAATGGAGATGTCAATAGGTTTATTTCCTATACCCTTTTTTAGCAAGTTGTTTAAAAGACCTTGCTAAATGTAAAGTCCTTTAAGGACTTTAGTAAACGGTGTCGCAAATTTGCACCTCGTCTTTAAAGTGGTTTAGGTTGATTGTTGTATACTATGCAATCTTAAATAATATAGTGGGTTACATTAAGCCGATATATAAAGTTAATGGGGATTAAAATACCTTAAGTCCAATGCCAAAAGGACTTTAAATATTATGGTGGTGGAATATTCATTGTGCTACCTTGTATCGTCTAGGGTGAATAGTAGATAGTAGCAGATACAAGGCTATTGATGGGGTTATGACAACTCAAAACAGTAGAAAAGTCTTGAAAAATAGGCTTTCTATATCCAAAATTAATCTAATCTAAAACAGTAATAGTCCTTTAACTCATAGTCAAGTAGTAAATTCAAGATAAATAAATAGTATCTAGTGTATATAGATATAAAACAAATAGAAATGAATGATAGATCAGCGTAAGCAATAAAACTAAAAGGTCATCAAATACGTCACCAAATAGGTTATATAGCCAATACTAACGGTAGTATAACTTATAGTCAATCCACCAACACTAGGTATATAGGCTAGGCTTAAAGGGGCAATATTGAGGGCTTTTATATTTGGCGATAGGAAGGGTTGGGAGTAGGTTGGCAGAACTTGATAAGAAAATTCGATGTAGTGAATCACGACTTCCGAAATGCAATGGGCAGAACAATTAAGAGAAGAATATAGTAAGATTGCTAAAGAGAATCAACTCAGTGGATTAAAAAAAGGAGATGTCCCGTCTGACAAAATATTGTCAAACGAGAAAGTTGATACAAATAAACAAATAGCTAATGATATAGGGTTTAAAAATAAGGAGAGTTATAGGCAGGCACAATACATATGGAATAACGCAGATGAAGAAATGATATTACTATCGGTTCACATTGAACTATTAGAAAAATCAAAAAATAGCCAAAAAATCGGACAAAATTGATTTTTGATATCATGTAAACGTAGAAACGGTGAAGGTTGACACGATGGTTGCGAATGGTATGTATGGTAGAGAAGATATTTAATACCAAAAACGTTAAATACGAATGGGTAAAATTTAATTTAACATCCTAGAAGTGGCTTGAATACTTGCGTTCAAGGATTTATCTGTTCACTATATATGGTAGGGGATAAAATTTAATACCAAAATATTGGCTATAAACGTCAACGCCTAAATCAAAATAATGCCTACAAATGGCGTGGTTGAGCCAAAGCTAAAATCCACATAATAGCGTTATATGGTATATAGTAATAATAGAAAAAATAATAATAATTTAGGAAAATAGAAATACCTATAAACCTATAGCCATAGCCACTTGACAGACTTATGGGCATTTTCTAATAGGGAGAAATAAAAACTATTATAATAAAAATAAAATTAAAACAAAATAAAGAAAGTTATGATAGATTAAGGAAAAAGTAAAACCATCTTAAACTTAGAAACCTAGCCACTTTGAGGGGTTATTTTTGAAATCGGGGCAAAATTTAATAGTGGAGGAGAATAATAGAAGTAAAAATAAATAGTGTAACGGTAGTTTTTAACAATCCTAACCTAGAACTATAGCCACTTTGAAGCACTTTTACATAAAATCATATTTTAAACAAACCTGTCAACCATGCCATTTATTACAGTTTTCCGATTCGGGGTATGATATAGGAACAAGAATGAGAATTAAAAGAAGTTGTTCGATTTAGTAAATTCATCTAACCCTAGAAGTCTAGCCACTTTAAAGCACTTTTGTTATAATTTTTAAAACTATGAAATCATTTGTAAATGGCTAAAATACGTGGGTTGAGAGTTATTTTAACTTTTCAGGCAAGTGAAACCAATATTTCCGAGAGGGA
>ENA-OWOI01000309-OWOI01000309.1-gut-metagenome-genome-assembly--contig:-NODE-309-length-13573-cov-6.984810_pt1 | contig 13573 bp, 12 predicted proteins | sample MGYA00248258_ERZ651800 | MGnify/ENA primary metagenome ERZ651800 (study PRJEB26908, sample SAMEA4031704) | gut metagenome | biome: gut; feature: normal infant; material: stool | place: China | collected 2015...
GTGTTGAAAGCGTTAAAACAAGTGAGCAGTCATACGTACTTGCTTGAAAGTGCGGATAATAGTAATCATTGGGGCCGTTACTCCTTCTTGGGCTATGATCCTAAGATTGAGCTATTCTGCAAAAACCATAAAATGACTATTAAAGACGGTACTACTCGTACCTTCGAGTGCTCTGACCCAGCTGCAGAGATTCGCAATATTTTGAGCCAATATAAAAGCCCTCGTTTAGAAGAGTTGCCAACCTTCACAGGTGGTTTTGTAGGGTACTTTGCTTGTGAATATATTCGCTACATCGAGCCAACACTAGATTTCCCAACACCAGATGATGACTCTGCCATGGTAAACGATGTAGACCTTATGCTCTTTGATAAGGTTATCGCATTCGACCACTATAAAAATAAAATCTACTTAATTGCTAACATCAGCACAAACGATTTGGAACGCAACTACAACAAGGCTGAGCTTGAGTTGAAAGCATTAGCTGATCTCGTTGTAAACGGTAAAGAATCGGATGTGCCAAAAGGCGTTCTTAAAACAGAGTTTACCTCTGAGTTCACAAAGGACGAGTTTGAAGCGGTTGTTAAAAAGACACAGCACTACATCAAGGAAGGGGATATCTTCCAATGTGTTGTATCTAACCGCCGCGAAGCTGAGTTCGATGGCAGCTTGTTAAATGCATACCGTGTATTGCGTACGTTGAACCCATCTCCATACATGTTCTACCTATCTGGTGGAGATGTTGAGCTTACAGGTGCTTCTCCAGAAACATTGGTAAAATTAACAGATGGTAAGATGTATACCTTCCCAATTGCGGGCACTATGCGCCGTGGTAAAACAGAAGCAGAGGACCTCGCTATTGAGGAAAAACTCATCAACGATGAAAAAGAGTTGGCTGAACATAACATGCTCGTTGACCTTGGCCGTAACGACTTAGGTAAGATTTCTAAATTCGGTACCGTAAAAGTTGAAGCATTACATATGTTGCAACGTTTCTCTCATGTAATTCATATTACATCTACCGTAAGTGGTGACATTCAAGACGGCAAAGATGCACTGGATGCCATCGGTGCTACATTGCCGGCAGGCACATTGTCTGGGGCGCCTAAAATTCGCGCTATCGAGATTTTACACGAACTAGAAAAAAGTCCACGCGGCGTATACGGCGGTGCTGTAGGCTACATCGATTTCTCTGGCAACATGGACGTATGTATCGGTATCCGCATGGCTATGAATAAAGGCGGTAAGGTCTATGTTCGCGCTGGCGCAGGTATCGTTCGCGATAGCGTACCTGCTAGTGAATACAATGAAACATTGATCAAAGGCCAATCCATGATTTCCGCAATTACAGATGCACAGGAGGTAGAATAATGGTACTCCTTATAGATAATTACGATAGCTTCTCCTTCAATTTATACCAATTAGTAGGCTCTATCGATCCAGACATTAAAGTCATCCGCAGCGATGAATTAACAGTTGAAGAAATCCGCGCTTTAAAACCAGACTATGTAATACTTTCACCAGGACCTGGCAGACCAGCTGATGCGGGCGTATACGAAGACCTATTGCGCGAATGTAAAGGTGAATTCCCAATCCTCGGCGTATGCCTAGGTCATCAAGCCATCGGCGAAGTATTCGGCGGCACCGTTTCCTACGCAAAACAAGTTATGCACGGCAAACAAAGCGTAGCCAAACAAGTACACCCATCCAAAATCCTTAAAGGCGTACCAGAACAATTTGAAGTCGCTCGCTACCACTCCTTGGCAATTATCGATGAAACAATGCCAAGCGAACTCATCGTTACATCCATTACAGACGACGGCGAAGTAATGAGCGTAGAACACAAAGACTACCCAATTTACGGCGTGCAATTCCATCCGGAATCCATCATGACACCGAACGGGGAACAAATGATTCGCAATTTCTTAGAAAAATAAACGAGGAGCTATAAAATGATTAAAGACGCATTATATGCAGTAACGCATGGTCAGGATTTATCCTACGACCTTGCTAAAGATACAATGAATAAGATTATGAGTGGTGAGGTAGCCGAGGTTCCTATGGCTGGTTTCTTGTGCGCTCTTGCAGCGAAAGGGCCTACTGTAGATGAGGTTACGGCGTTCGCTGAGGTTATGCGCGAGAAGGCTGGTTCTGTGCCTCATGAAGGTACTGTTGTGGAAATCGTAGGTACTGGCGGCGACGAAGCGAATACGTTCAACATTTCTACTACATCTGGTTTTATCATTTCTGCCGCAGGTATTCCTGTAGCGAAACATGGTAACCGCAGTGTATCCAGTAAATGTGGCGCTGCTGATTTAATCGAAGCATTAGGCGCTAAATTAGAGCTTAATGGTGAACAAAACGAGGCAGTTCTCAACAAAGCAAATATGTGCTTCATGTTTGCTCCTGTATACCACCAAGCTATGAAATATGCTGGCCCTGTACGTAAAGCCTTAGGCGTTCGTACTGTGTTCAACATCCTTGGACCGTTGGCTAACCCAGCAGGTGCTACTGTGGAGTTGATGGGCGTTTACGATAAATCTTTGGTAGAACCATTGGCTCGTGTATTGGGTAACCTTGGCGTTAAACGCGGTGCTGTGGTACACGGCTTCGATGGCCTTGATGAAATTACAGCTACCAACAAAACGTACGTATGCGAAATTAATAATGGTACTTTCACAAGCTACGAATTCGATCCTAAGGACTATGGTTTCGAATACGCTGATAAAACTGAGCTTGAAGGTGGCGACGCAACAGTAAATGCTGAGATTACACGCCGCGTTCTCGGTGGTGAACAAGGCGGTAAACGCACGGCGGTTCTCCTCAATGCTGGCATGGCGATTTACCTCGCTAAAGAGGGGCTTACATTAGCAGAGGGCATTGAAGAGGCGAAAAACATGATCGACTCTGGTAAGGCTCTTGCTACAATGGAACAGTTTGTGAAAGCAACCCAAGAGGTATAACCATTGATTTTAGATAAGATTGTAGAGGCTACTAAAGTTCGAGTGGCCCAAGAAAAAGAGGTGAAAACGCCTGAGGCTGTGAAAGCAGCGGCCTTAGCGTTACCATCTGATACAGGATTTCCTTTTGAAGCAGCCCTTCGCCAGCAAGACTTTAACTTCATTTGCGAAGTAAAGAAGGCGTCTCCTTCAAAGGGGATTATCGCTGAGCATTTCCCATATTTAGATATAGCCAAAGAATATGAAGTAGCTGGGGCAGCAGCCATCTCTGTGTTGACTGAGCCAGACTTCTTTAAGGGCGACAAAAAATATTTACAAGAAATTGCTAGCACCGTAAAAATTCCTGTCCTTCGTAAGGACTTCATCATCGATGAATACCAAATCTACCAAGCGAAGGTGTGGGGCGCTAGTGCAATCCTATTAATCTGTGCATGCCTCGATGTGCCTACATTGACGAAGTTCCGTGAGTTAGCCGACTCTCTTGGCTTGTCTTCCTTGGTAGAGGCTCACGACGAACAGGAAGTACAAATGGCCATCGATTGTGGTGCCCGCATTATTGGCGTTAACAACCGCAATTTAAAAGACTTCACTGTAGACGTACAAAACAGTATACGCTTGCGCAATCTCGTTCAAGACGATGTAATCTTCGTATCTGAAAGCGGTTTAGAAACGCCAGAGGATATTCAAGTATTGCGCGATAACAACATCGGCGTTGCCTTGATGGGTGAAACCTTTATGCGTTCTCCTAACAAGGTTGAGAAATTGGCATATCTCTATGGCCCGACTTACTACACACCAAAGGTTAAGATGTGTGGTATCTCCAAGGTAGAAACAATCCCTGCTGTAGTAGAGGCTAAGCCAGACTACATGGGCCTTGTATTTGCACCAAGCAAACGACAAGTTACTGTGGACCAAGCTAAAACATTGGTGGAAGAGCTACATCAACAATATGCAAAAACATATGGTACAAATACGGTGCCAATGAACGCTGAGACAACACAAGATACTAATGGTTTTGGCGAAGAAAACACCAATTCTGAAGCGATTAAAACGGTAGGTGTCTTCGTCAATGAAACACTAGATAACCTCGTTACGATCGCTAAAGAAGTCAATCTTGATGCGGTGCAATTGCACGGCGATGAAGATGAAGCTTTTATCCAAGCTCTCAAAGAGAAAACAGATGTAGAGGTTTGGAAGGCTATTCAAATCCGCAGTGCTGAAGATGCAGAAGCGTGGATTGATAGCAGTGCTGATATGCTACTATTTGATGCGTATCACAAGGACGAGCGCGGCGGCACGGGCGAAGTGTTCGACTGGTCTTGCTTGGATGAGTTTGAACGTCCATTTATGCTTGCAGGTGGTATCGATAGTACTAACGTGGCGCGTGCTATTCGCACAGTTCGCCCTTACGGCATAGATATTAGTAGCGGTATTGAAACAAATGGCGTGAAAGACGATGAGAAGATTAAAGCTTTCACCAACATCGTGAGAACAATAGCTCACTAAATCACAAAAAATACATAAATCTAAGATATAATAATATTTTAGACACATCCGATGGAATTCATCGATTGTTGAAATAGATGCCAATAGTAACGCTATACAGGCGTACTAGCAGGAATGGTATATGGAAAGGTAAGTTATATGAGTGAACAAAGACATGGTTATTTTGGCTCCTTTGGTGGCCAATTTATGCCAGAAACATTGATGAATGCAGTCATCGAATTGGAAGAGGCATACAACAAGTACAAAGATGATCCTGATTTCGTGCGCGAACTTGAGGATTTACATAAAAAATATACAGGTCGTCCATCCCTTTTATACTATGCAGATCGCATGACAAAAGACCTTGGTGGCGCAAAAATTTATTTGAAACGTGAAGATTTGAACCATACTGGTTCCCACAAATTGAACAATGTAATCGGCCAAATGTTATTGGCAAAACGCATGGGTAAAACTCGCGTTATTGCTGAAACTGGCGCAGGTCAACACGGTGTGGCAACAGCTACTATTGCTGCGTTGATGGGCATGGAATGTGAAGTATACATGGGTGCTGAAGACTGTGAACGTCAAGCGCTTAACGTATATCGCATGGAATTATTAGGCGCTAAGGTGCATCCTGTAACAACTGGTACAAGCACATTAAAAGATGCTGTTTCTGAAGCATTGCGCGAATGGACAAACCGTATGTCTGATACGCACTATGTATTGGGCTCTGTTATGGGCGCTCATCCATTCCCTATGATCGTTCGTGACTTCCAATCCATCATCAGCCGCGAAGCGCGTGAGCAAATCCTTGAAGCAGAAGGTAAATTGCCAACAGCTGTTATGGCTTGTGTAGGTGGTGGTTCCAACGCGATGGGTATGTTCTATCACTTTATCCCTGATGAAGGCGTTCGCCTTATCGGTTGTGAAGCGGCAGGTCGCGGTATCGATACAGAGGAACATGCAGCGACAATCGCAAAAGGTTCTGTTGGTATCTTCCATGGTATGAAATCTTACTTCTGCCAAGACGAAGATGGTCAAATTGCTCCAGTATATTCTATCTCCGCAGGCCTTGATTACCCTGGTATCGGTCCTGAACATGCGTACTTGCACGATAGTGGTCGCGCTGAATATGTACCTGTAACAGATGACGAAGCAGTAGATGCTTTCGAATACTTGTCTCGTTTAGAGGGTATTATTCCAGCTATTGAAAGTGCTCATGCAGTGGCACATGCGCGTAAAATTGCGCCTACTATGAGCAAGGACGATATCATTATTATTTGTTTATCTGGTCGTGGCGATAAAGACGTAGCGGCTATGGCGAAATACAGAGGGGTGGATCTTCATGAGTAAAATTAAAGACGCTTTCACAAAGGGCAAGGCATTCATCCCATTCATCAGTGCTGGTGACCATGGTATTGAAAATACAGAACGTTATATTCGCGTGATGGTGAAAGCCGGCGCCGACATGGTAGAAATCGGTATTCCATTCTCCGATCCAACAGCAGAAGGCCCAGTTATCCAAGAAGCGAGTACACGTGCACTTTCTACAGGTGTAAAAATCAATGATATCTTCGATATGGTGCGCCGTCTGCGTACAGGCGAAGATGCAGTGACTATCCCACTCGTGTTCATGACCTACTTGAACCCAATCTATGTGTTTGGTCGTGAAAAATTCTTTACCCTTTGTGAAGAGGTTGGCATCTCCGGTGTTATCGTTCCAGACATGCCGTTTGAAGAAAAAGGCGAACTCGCGAGCGTAGCCAATAAACACGGTGTTGAAGTGGTATCCTTAATTGCTCCAACATCTGAAAACCGTATTGAAATGATCGCAAAAGACGCAGAAGGTTTTGTATACTGCGTATCCTCCCTCGGTGTTACAGGTATGCGTAGTGAAATTAAAACGGATATTAAATCCATCGTTGAAATGATTCGCAAATATACAGATATTCCTGTAGCCGTTGGCTTCGGTATCTCTACTCCGGACCAAGCTGAGGCTATGGCGCGCGTATCTGACGGTGCTATCGTCGGCTCTGCTATCGTTAAAATCGTGGCAGAACATGGAGAAAATGCAGACCAAGCATTATTTGATTACGTACAATCTATGAAACAAGCTGTATTAAAAGCTGACGCATAATAACAGCTAATACATAATAAAATGCATACTAAAAAGGACGTTATACATGTGTATAACGTCCTTTTCAGTTAGTTAGTTTAGTTATGTGTTATATGACTGGATAACCAGTTAGGAAAGGGGAATAATTAGCCATTTGTAGAGTTAGCACGCGTATGCTCATAGCTACGCTTTGCTGTTGCATTTTTATCGTGTCGTTCACGTTTAGATAATTTGTGTTTTTTATGTTTCTTTTGTTCTGGTTTAAACCATGGATGAGCACTGCTATCTACTGTACCATCATCTTTTTGCACCATATAAGGATTGGCATCGACCTTGTAACGGTAATCTTTAGCTTGCGCCACATTGGCACCAATACCAACTGATAAGAATGCTGCCAAGCTGGCCATAGCTACTACTTTAGTCAATTTAGCGTTCATAATTATTATCTCCTATACAAACTTAATTGCACGAATTTTAGTTGTAAAAAATATATTATTAGTATAGATAAATTTAATGAAGAAAAAATGAAATAAAAGGTTTGGTAAAGCATAGTATAATAGGATTATCTAAGTTTGTATCATATCTAAATATAGTAGGAGATTTATGAAGCAGAGAGTATTTGAAATCCTCTATCGTGAGCTAGTTGAAAACTATGCGAATCATAAGGGACGAACAACGACAGCCGACTTTTGGCTTACCATAAGCGCTATGACCTTTGTATATGGTCTAGTTACTTTTATAACAGGTCTTGCCACATTCATACCCTATGGATTTTTATATGCCATATCCTTAGGGGGCGGCGTATTGATGGCATTAACAGTAGTGTTAGTGTTGCCCACCATTATGATGGTAGCGAGACGGTTACGCGACTCTAATAATGACCCAACCTTGATGCTTCTCAGCTTTATTCCTATTTTAGGATGGATTGCGTTGCTCTATTTGTTATGTAAAAGATCGGCTCCCACACAAGAATCAAGCATAACTAATGAACAGATATCTGTAGAACCTAGTATACATGAAAAGCAATCTGTTTCGGGTGCCTTCATCGTGGTTCTTCTTGTTTTAGGCTGGGTTGCAAATAGTATAGGTTCCTCTATGATGGGGCATAACTATATGGTAGAAGAAACTGCCTTTGGGAAATTGGGGCAGGGGGCTTTCACCAAAAAAGCAAATCGTTTATTACATAGTGATTCTGCCACAACAGAAGGCTATCTTGTGGTGAAAGAGTATTACAAAGAACTGGCGAATGGAGACTATCATAGTGCGTATCGCAATTTGAGCGGTCGTGAAATGGAACGATACGGTACCTTTGATCTTTGGCAACAAGCTAAGACAAAAGAATCGCGTGCTGAAGTTGAGTCTATACACTTAGACTATGTCACCCAAGATGTTGATGATGATGCTGTTGTGGACTATATAGGATATAGGGTGGACTTTGTAGATAAAAGACCATCCATGTTAGTTCGTTTATACAACACTGGCAATGGTTGGAAAATCATTGGTTTTGAAGAGTTTGAGGAGGACTAGGCTATGGCATCTGTAAATGTATATGATTTGAACTATACCGATGCCTTCGTGCTAGGCATCAAAAACTACGCCAATTTTAAAGGTCGTGCCAGTCGTAGTGAATACTGGCGATTCATGGCTGGAATGATGATGATTCAAGGTACGCTGAGTGTAGTAGCCATCCTTTGTAAAGGTGTTGGCCTCTATAATTTTGAGTCTATTATTGATACGATTACGTTATTAGTAACGCTATTTTTCGTGCTTCCTAATATCGCCATCACAACGCGACGCATGCATGATATTGGCCGCAGCGGCTGGACTCAGCTGATTTCTTTTATTCCTATTATAGGGTTCTTTATATTCTTAACTTACGAATTGAAACAGGGCGATACCTGTGAGAATAGCTACGGTGAAAGAACTGCCTATACTCTTATCACTGCTAGTATAAGCCAATCTACAGGGCTTGAAGAAACGCCATCTAGAAAACAAGACTGGATTATGGGCATCACTATATTTATTCTTCAATCCATCATATTTGGTGATACCATCGGTGATATATTATGGTATGGTATTAACGCCAATGGCTATATATAGTATTAATCTACGTTTAATAGCATAATTATTATTTTATTTTATAAAAGTTTAACAACTCCTTTATAGACAATATAATACTTTGTAGTAAAATGAAATCAAGATGAATTCAAAAATATAGATATGATTACTTCAAAACATATCTAAGTTACTATATGTGTTAAAGCAACAGGACTTTATGAGCTTCACTGTTTCCTGCTGTGGATGGAAGGAGTTTATTATGAGACCTTGTCCATATTGTGGACATGAGGTGTTAAAAAGTGAACGATACTGTCCAAACTGTGGACGTATCCGCAAAGCACCCATTTCGCTAGATAAATATAGTCTAGGAATGATTGAAAACTTTAAACAATGCTTTGTTTATAAATACGCTGACTTTGAAGGCCGTGCTAGCCGTAGCGAATATTGGAATTTCTTTTTGATGTACCAATTGCTCTTTGTAGCCATTCTATTTACCTGTGCGTTCTTGAGCTATATTAGTCCGCTCTCTAGTGCCGTTGGTGTAGGCTTCGGGCTAGTTATTCTTGTACTTATGTCCGTTGTTATGGTCATTCCTGGCGTAGCTGTTGCCGTACGACGCTTGCACGATCAAGGCCGTTCTGGTGGTCTTGTGTTTATTGGTGTTGTTCCTGTCATTGGTACAATTATATTGTTAGTGTTGATGGCTCTTCCTGGTGAAAGCCACGACAACCGCTTTGGCTCACCAACAGGCCATGTTATCCTAACGAAACAAATGGCTCATGAAATTGGTTTAATAGATGCGACACCTACAACAGGTCTTACAGCAGGACTACTATGTGCGATCTTTGTACTATGGTTCCTAGTGGATCGATTGCTAATGACTAGTGCGATGTAAACTATATATACAAATAACAGCCTCTTGCATGGTGCAGGAGGCTGTTTTGTTGTATAATAAATTAATTTCAATTTGTCATTTTATAGGAGAGAATTATGACTGATTTAAACATTAAAAACTTGGCGTATATTGATAACTTCAAGCATTCTGTAGTTGGTAATTTTGTTAATTTTAGTACTAGAGCTAGTCGCAGTGAATATTGGCGCTTTACAGCAGTTACAGTTGTCATAGGTTTTGTACTTACTCTATTAAGATTTATTTTTGGACATTCATTCTTGGGATCCTTCTTTAATTTATTATCCTTTGCTTACACTTGTGCTGTATTCTTACCGTCTGTTGGTATTGCAGTTCGTCGTTTGCATGATATTAATAAATCTGGATGGTTTTTGCTACTTCCATTTGTTCCAATCATCGGTCTTGTATATGTCATTTATTTATTGGCTAAACCTGGTGATGTAGGCGATAACCAATATGGTTCTCCAACAAGCTATGAAACAATTACAGCTGAAGAATCTGCTCGTACGGGCCTTAAAGAAACACCATCTGAAAGCATGGACCAAAAAGCAATGATTGTATGCCTCTGCCTTTGGGTTCTAAATATTTGGATATCTTTTTTAGCACTATAATGTAAAGTCTATTTATATGAATATGCCACCTTTATTGGAACATAATAAAGGTGGCATTTTTATGTGTTGATCTATAAATTTAAACTATCTATAAACTCATGGCTATGATATATTGTAAGTTAATTATGTGACGCAATAAATTATCTGATGAGAGAGGGATAATAGTAATGAAATTTATAAAGGTAAGTATAGCTAAGTTTTTAGTTTTTGCATTGATAGGTATTATGGCAGTGGCAGGTATAGGCTACAAAATGTATACAGATCATCTGAATAAGCAGTATCAGCAGTCACCTGAATACTCTTTAAAGATTATATATGAATCAATTCAAAATGGTGATCCGGATACATTTTTTAAATACGTAGATGGCGAAGGTATTTTACACCGTATTTATGATCCATATATCGAAAAATTACTTAAAGAATCTGATGGACGGAATATATCTCAAACTAATTCAAAAGGAGAAACTAAGATTTTGAATCTTGGAGAAGCATTGCTATTTACAGCAATAGATAATTATTATTTAGATGTAAAAGAGGTATTACTTAACCAAGATTTAAGAAGTCATATACCACATAGACCTGATCCTAAAGATCCATTTAAAGATAATTTGCAGACGTTAAAAGAAGTAGGACGATATGAATTAATTTCCATAGAGGAAGAAAGTAAGAAAGATGGAGTTGTTAATATAGAAATTCGCGCATTGGATACGAAGACTAATGAAACCAAAGTATTACCTATAGAAATGACTCAAATGGATAATAAAATGTGGCGTATTACTGGCTATGACTATAAGACGTATGACTTACCATATGATGGATTTGATAGAATTTAATTAGCAGCCATTTCTTAAGTCGCTTGATTGACATCAGTAAAATTTAATTGTTATACTAATTGTATAGAATAACACTAAGGTGGGCCTTGATAGAGCGAAATGTTCGCCCCACAGTTATTATCCAAAATATAATATTTTATACCCCATACTTTGTATGGGGTTTTCTTATGTCTTGTTATTTCCTCATCTTGAATTGGATGTATTAATTTTATACAATATCTGTAATATTAATTTATGGGAATGTAGAGCATTTAGGAGAGATAGATGAGTGGTCAGAATTGGTGGCACCGGATAGGTTTAGTTGTGTGTATCGTGGCGAGTGTAGGCGTTGTAAGTGGTTGTGAGTTTAATATGGATAATTTAAAGACAAATAGTCAGGTGAAAGCTACGCAAAGCGATAGTGAGAAGGAAATCTGGCGCGTTTTTAGATTTTATTTGGCTGCCACAAATGAGTTTAATTTCACTAGTGTAAAATATAGTCATCAACATATGGAAACGGTGCAGCAAGCACAACAAAATGTACCGCTAGCTGAGTTTAAGGTGCGGGATTATGAACGTCTTGAGCAAGAACTCATTGCGGCGCGAGAAGCGGGGCACACACATAGTGACTTGGAAGCAGCTACAGATGCTTTATTACCGGTATTACACGACGTTGTGGTAGTCGTGAAAGAGCTAGATACGTATTATAAAGAAAAACGCTATGAATCAGATAATTATGCATTTGCTCATACGCAGTTGGAGAAGCTTTCATCATTAATCGAAGCATTTGGACCAAAATATAATGCGTTAGATACCATTGTTAAAACCTATCACAAGCAGGAGGGAGAACGTCTTGTTAAGTTGATGCGCAACAATGGGCAGACGAATGGCGCTAATATGGCGGAAATGATGCTTATTTATAGCGGTATAGTAGATCATATTGTGGAGCATAAATCCGATAGTGATTTCCAATGGGTGAAAGCACAGAAGGAAGCAGCCGATGGAATTGGTGCTAAGATTACTGCCGCCGAGGCTCAGAATCGGTTAGAGCAAAAGAGACATCTTGATAAAGCTATTGAGGATTTTATGGCTAATCCTTCTAGTGAAACGGAGGAGGCCGTTGTTGAGCAGTATAATGAAATGGTACGAAGTCCGATGAATTTTAAATTATTAGATTCTGTACAGAAGCCGTATGTGCCACAAGAATTATAATGTGAAATATTATATGTTAAACACGATATAACATTTAGGGTAGAATATATTTGACAAGCTACCCTAATGAGACCTATAATTATCTATTATATGAAGATTGCGTTGAAAAAGACGGCACGTCTCAGACGGATTTAGTAGAGACCAAACTCATGGGCTGAAAGGTTTGGAAATCTAGAGATTTGCGGATCACTTTGGAGCAAGCAGGAACCCTGCCGGTGAACACCGTTATATGTCTAAGTGGCTTTCACAATATGAAGCCTAGTTATTTCGTATGCTCGGAATGTTCTAGCTTTCACAGAAGGTCAGTAGGGTGGTACCACGGATATTACGTCCGTCCCTTCGGGGGCGGGCGATTTTTTTATGTAAAAGGAGCACATCATGGATTACGGTAAGACGTTACATTTGCCTGAAACAGAATTCCCAATGCGCGGCAATTTGCCTAAGCGCGAACCAGAAATCTTAAAATTCTGGGAAGACAACAAAATTTATCAAAAACGTTTGGAATTGCGTAAAGACGCAAAACCTTTCATTTTGCATGATGGCCCTCCATACGCAAATGGTAAATTGCACATCGGTCATGCCCTTAACAAAACGTTGAAGGACATCATCATGAAATACAAAACAATGACTGGTCACTATACACGTTATATTCCTGGTTGGGATACACACGGTTTGCCAATCGAGCATGCGGTTATTAAAAACACTGGTCTTAACCGCCATGAAATGGCTCCATTGGATTTGCGCAACAAATGTAAGGAATATGCATTGGAATGCGTAGAAACTCAAAAACAAGACTTCATTCGCTTTGGTGTATTAGGTGAATGGGATCGCCCTTATTTGACATTGCGCCCTGAGTTCGAAGTAAAACAACTTGGTATCTTCGGCGAAATGGCAAAACGCGGCCATATCTACAAAGGGCTTAAAACTGTATACTGGTGTACACACTGTGAAACTGCATTGGCAGAAGCAGAAATTGAATATGCTGAGAAAAAATCTTTCTCCATCTACGTAAAATTCCCTTACGTATCCGAGAAAAAGGTTACATTGCCAGCTGGCGTAGATCCAAAACAAGCATACTCCGTTATTTGGACAACTACTCCTTGGACAATGCCTGCCAACGTAGCTATTTCCGTTAACCCTGACCTTGAATATGGCTGGGTAAAAGTAGGCGACGAATACTACTTGATGGCTACTGAACTTGTTGATGCTGCTATGAAAGATATCGGCATCGAAGACTACGAAATCGTAAATCGTTTCTCCGGCGCAGACTTAGAATTGGCTGAGTTCAAACATCCATTTGTTGAACGTAATTCTACTGTATTGTGTGGCGACCACGTAACACTTGAAGCAGGTACTGGTTGCGTACATACAGCTCCTGCACACGGTGAAGACGACTTTAACATCGTTATGCG
>ENA-OWOI01000338-OWOI01000338.1-gut-metagenome-genome-assembly--contig:-NODE-338-length-12470-cov-31.707980_pt1 | contig 12470 bp, 15 predicted proteins | sample MGYA00248258_ERZ651800 | MGnify/ENA primary metagenome ERZ651800 (study PRJEB26908, sample SAMEA4031704) | gut metagenome | biome: gut; feature: normal infant; material: stool | place: China | collected...
CGGCCTGATACATCAGAGCAATACGTTGCGTTAAAAACGGCTGTTCAGTCTCTGATGCCACGGGGTATTGCAACAATTATCCGGTGATGATCGGGAGAAATATCAACTCTTCCGTTAATTTTTACAGACTGATAAAGTTTTGTCTGCTGAATCTTTATACGGAATTCTTTTCAGTATGTGTACACGAATTGACTCTATGGCGGATAAATACTGTTTTACCTTGGCGGAATTAATCCTCACGTCTTCGCCAGCAGTGGCAGGATGTCCTGGAGGAGTGTCGGCAGACTGAGGCGGGGCAGAAGAACGGCTGCATATTACACTGCTGAATGTGGATTACGTCACCAGTTTTGAACTGCCTTTTCGTCTGCTTTTAACCCGGACGCCACAGCTGATTGTTACACTTCGGGAAGCATGGGATATCAGCCAGAAAAATGTGGTGTTCAACGATAAACGGTTTGGCTGCGTGTACAGCCTGAAAGCCAGTCTTTCTGGTGTGCCGGATATATTCCGGTATCATCTGTCTCATCGTATTCGCCGGATGGTTGGGAGTGAAAATACATCATCGCCATGGCAGCAAATTGCCCGGGAAGTGAAAGCGCCCCGTGAACGACTGAAGTATGCGCTGGAAACGGGATTGCAGGTGATCGCACTGAACGGCCTGTTTTGGTCAGACAGTCAGCGTCTGGTGGTGGATATTCTGAGGCTAAGCGCCAACAGACGTGATACAGGAAATCGTCCGCATCCCCATTTACCGTCTTATATCACTGGCGCTGACACTGAAAGCATGGTCGTCAGAGACTCTGTCTGGCAACCAAGGGAGCAGAGGCCGGAGGTAATTGACAGGAGCCTTGCGCCGGGTTACGTATGTTCTCCCCGGACAGACAGTCTCAGTTCGTAGAATCTATAAATTACTGCTACTGATGCTGCCGGGGAAAGGCGTAACGAAAAAACAGCCTCCGTTACCGGATAGCAAGGAGGCTGAATGGAGTTTACAGGATTTGCTTTTGTATAATGTCTGGCCATGCAGTAAAACCGGACAGGTTTTATTATCATGTGAGGTATTCTGACATAAAATGCTGGATTTTTATTTTGTGACGAATGCTGCAAAATTGAATCTGCACTCTGATGTAACTTTTATCTGTTTCAGTGAAGCATGCCCACAAACTGAGTTATTAAGTTGTGGAAGAACAGCTCTGTCCCGCCTGCATCTCTCCTTTCAGAAACCAGTATGTTGCCATGCCTCGTCTTAACGGAGAGCGCTGAACCATACCTTCTTTTTCCAGTAATAACAGGTAATAGCGTGCCTGGTAATCCGTTACCGCCAGCGCCTCCGCAATTTCTGCGGTTTTCCCTCCATTATGTCTGCTCAGAAAACCCATTATTTCATTCTGCATATCATCATCCTCTCTATATAAGCAAAAGGATAATAAGTGGCTGACTTGTTTTTGACAATTCAAATGTGATCATCATGTTTTTATATTGTATTTGGTGTATTTACTTAATATGCAAAACATATTCACGATTGGATTTCTATCACATTATTTTTATAGTTTTTTCAATGGTAAGGAACGTTGCAAAAAACGATTTTAACGATCTTTTGTACTGAATATTAATTCTTATGCAGCATTAATCACTAAAACACTAATCCATTGCAATATGTAACCCTAAAAATAAACAGTTTTACAGATCAAAAGATCGTCAAAATACATGTTTACAACATAAAAAACTAAATATATCTTAAGGAGCAAGGCCCTCCTGTATGGGGGATGAATATTAAGGCAGCCCTGTAGGTGGCGGGGTGGGGAGTATCGAATGGCACAGCATGAAGTTATTACCCGGGGAGGGGATGCTTTTTTACTAAAATTACGTGAGAGCGCGCTGTCATCCGGCTCCATGTCTGAAGAACAATTTTTTTTACTGATAGGTATTTCCTCTATTCACAGTGACAGAGTTATTCTCGCTATGAAGGATTATCTGGTCAGTGGTCATTCCCGTAAAGATGTCTGCGAGAAATACCAGATGAATAATGGATATTTCAGTACAACGCTTGGGCGCCTTACCAGGTTGAATGTCCTCGTTGCCAGACTTGCTCCTTATTATACTGATAGTGTATCAGCTATAGCTGAAGCTGCTTCCCTGTAAAATACGGACAATAAAAAACGCCGGGGCAATACATAATACGCGAGAAATATAAGCCTGCAGTCAAATGAGAGTGCGGGTATTATCAACGAGGCATGCTTTCATTCTCTGCTTTTGCTAAAGCATTCAGTGTGGAGACAGGAGTGCTAACTCATAGCTTATCATCCAGGGAATCTTATCTATAGAGAAGATTCCTGTCGGTTAACCGGAAAATATTATCGGGAGATAATGTCATAAATGCTGCCTGAGTGTATTTCTCACATTGCATTTATGAAGTTCTCCTGAAAAAAGATTCCCGTCGTTCGGGATATTGATTGTGTCTGTTGTGATGACAGATACGGTGTGCGTAGTTCAATTAAAAACAGGAATTAAATATGAAGTTAAAATTCATCTCCATGGCTGTATTTTCAGCTCTGACCCTGGGTGTTGCGACAAATGCGTCTGCTGTCACCACGGTTAATGGTGGTACAGTTCATTTTAAGGGTGAAGTGGTTAATGCTGCATGTGCTGTAAACACTAACTCATTCGATCAGACGGTTAATCTTGGACAGGTTCGTTCCGAAAGATTGAAAGTAGATGGAGCTAAAAGCAATCCAGTTGGATTTACAATTGAATTAAATGATTGTGACTCGCAGGTGTCTGCTGGTGCAGGAATTGTCTTTTCAGGCCCAGCAGTTACTGGTAAAACAGATGTTCTTGCTTTACAAAGTTCTGCAGCGGGTTCTGCAACAAACGTCGGCGTTCAGATTACTGACCATACCGGCAAGGTTGTACTTTTAGATGGAACTGCAAGCTCAACGTTTACATTAACTGACGGAACCAACAAAATTCCATTTCAGGCGGTTTACTACGCAACTGGACAGGCCACTGCTGGTATTGCCAACGCCGACGCCACCTTTAAAGTTCAGTACCAGTAATATCAGAACAGTGTAACGGATATATACCCGGCCAGGGAGGGCTGTTTTTATCCATGCGGGTGTGAGATTAATGAAAATATCGAAAATGGCAATAATGTTATTTTTGCTGTCTCCCGCTGCACTGGCCGGAAACCACTGGCATGTCATGCTTCCGGGAGGAAACATGCGCTTCCAGGGAAAAATAATTGCTGAAGCATGCAGTCTTGCCCTGTCAGACAGGCAGATGACTGTGGATATGGGGCAACTCAGCAGCAATCGATTTCACGCCGCCGGTGAGTATGGGGACTCTGTGGGCTTTGATATTCACCTTCAGGGCTGCAGCACTGTCGTCAGTCAGCGGGTGGGGATTTCCTTTTATGGCGTGTCAGATATTCACGAGCCGGAGTTGCTGTCGGTGGATGAGGAGAATGATGCCTCAGACGGAATCGCTATCGCTTTATTTAATGAAAGCGGAGAGCTGGTAAAACTTAATCAGCCTCCGGAGAACTGGGTGCATCTTACCCGCGGAGATATGAAACTGCATATGCAGGCGAGGTATAAGGCCACACATTATCCCGTCACCGGGGGAAAGGCAAATGGACAGGTATGGTTTTCTCTGACCTATCTGTAACTGGCAGATATAACGCCATTTAATTAAGGCTGTTAATAACATGATGAAGCACATGCGTATATGGGCCGTTCTGGCATCATTTTTAGTCTTTTTTTATATTCCGCAGAGCTATGCCGGGGTTGCTCTGGGGGCCACCCGTGTGATTTACCCTGAAGGGCAAAAACAGGTACAACTGGCGGTAACAAATAATGATGATAAAAGTAGTTACCTTATTCAGTCATGGATTGAAAATGCTGAGGGAAAAAAGGATGCCCGGTTTGTAATTACTCCTCCGTTATTTTCCATGCAGGGAAAGAAAGAGAATACCCTGAGAATTATTGATGCCACAAACGGACAGATGCCGGAAGACAGGGAAAGTTTGTTCTGGGTGAATGTCAAGGCCATCCCGGCCATGGATAAGGCGAAAACCGGCGAGAATTATCTGCAGTTTGCAATTGTCAGCAGAATTAAACTGCTCTACCGTCCACAGGGACTGGTTATTCCGCCAGAACAGGCACCGGGTAAATTAGAGTTCACCCGTGAAAACGGAGGGCTGACTCTGTTTAATCCGACGCCGTATTATCTGACAGTGACTGACTTAAAGGCCGGAAATAAAAGTCTTGAAAACACCATGGTACCCCCACAGGGAAAGGTCACTGTGAATATCCCTGGAGGATACACCGGAGGAGATATTACTTATAAAACAATTAACGATTATGGTGCTCTGACTGAACAGGTGAAGGGTGTTGTGAAGTAACTCAGTTATTTCTGGTACTGGTTGTGTTTGGCTGCTGATTTTATTTTTTCGCTCAGTGTGGGGGCTGACATGTTTTCCGGAGATGGCGGACAGCTCCTGTCTGATAAATCACTGACCGGCTCTGCTGGCGGGGGTAATAACAGAATGAAATTTAATATACTGCCGCTGGCATTTTTTATCGGGATAATTGTTTCTCCGGCCCGGGCTGAGCTCTATTTTAATCCGCGTTTTCTGTCTGATGACCCGGATGCGGTTGCGGACCTGTCTGCATTTACACAGGGGCAGGAGCTTCCGCCAGGCGTGTACCGGGTGGATATTTATCTGAATGATACGTATATCTCAACCCGTGACGTGCAGTTTCAGATGAGTCAGGACGGGAAGCAACTTGCCCCCTGCCTGAGTCCGGAGCATATGAGTGCGATGGGGGTAAATCGTTATGCCGTGCCGGGTATGGAGAGACTGCCGGCTGACACCTGCACATCACTGAATTCCATGATTCAGGGTGCCACATTCCGGTTTGATGTCGGGCAGCAGCGATTGTACCTGACCGTTCCTCAGTTATATATGAGTAATCAGGCCCGTGGTTATATTGCGCCGGAATACTGGGATAACGGAATTACAGCGGCATTGCTGAATTATGACTTCAGTGGTAATCGGGTGCGCGACAGCTATGGTGGCACCAGCGATTATGCCTATCTGAATCTGAAAACAGGACTGAATATCGGGAGCTGGCGTCTTCGGGACAACACCAGCTGGAGTTACAGTGCCGGAAAGGGGTACAGCCAGAATAACTGGCAGCACATTAACACCTGGCTGGAGCGGGATATAGTTCCCCTGCGCTCCCGTCTGACGATGGGGGACAGTTATACCCGGGGGGATATTTTTGACGGTGTAAATTTCAGGGGTATTCAACTGGCCTCTGATGACAATATGGTTCCGGACAGCCAGAGAGGGTATGCACCGACAATTCACGGTATTTCCCGGGGAACATCCCGGATTAGTATCCGCCAGAACGGGTATGAAATTTACCAGAGTACGCTACCTCCAGGCCCGTTCGAGATAAACGATATTTATCCGGCCGGGAGTGGAGGAGACTTACAGGTAACCCTGCAGGAAGCTGATGGCAGTGTACAGCGATTTAATGTGCCATGGTCTTCGGTGCCTGTACTGCAACGTGAAGGACATCTGAAATATGCTCTCAGTGCCGGAGAGTTTCGCAGTGGCGGACATCAGCAGGATAATCCCCGTTTTGCTGAAGGAACGCTGAAGTATGGTCTGCCGGCAGGCTGGACGGTGTATGGAGGAGCCTGGATAGCTGAACGCTACCGTGCCTTCAATCTGGGGGTGGGTAAAAACATGGGCTGGCTGGGTGCTGTTTCACTGGATGCCACCCGTGCGAATGCCCGGTTACCGGATGAAAGCCGGCATGACGGTCAGTCATATCGTTTTCTGTATAACAAGTCACTGACGGAAACAGGGACAAATATCCAGTTAATCGGATACCGCTACTCCACACGGGGCTATTTCAGCTTTGCTGATACCGCCTGGAAGAAAATGAGTGGTTACAGTGTTCTTACCCAGGACGGAGTGATACAGATACAGCCGAAGTATACGGATTACTACAATCTGGCTTACAACAAGCGGGGAAGGGTGCAGGTGAGTATCAGCCAGCAGACGGGGGAATCGTCAACGTTGTATCTGAGTGGCAGCCACCAGAGTTACTGGGGAACGGACAGGACGGACCGTCAGCTTAATGCTGGCTTTAACTCATCTGTGAATGACATCAGCTGGTCCCTGAACTACAGCCTGTCCCGGAATGCATGGCAACATGAAACTGACCGGATACTGTCATTTGATGTCAGCATTCCGTTCAGCCACTGGATGCGTTCGGACAGCACATCTGCATGGAGAAACGCCAGTGCCCGTTACAGTCAGACCCTGGAGGCTCACGGACAGGCTGCCAGTACAGCAGGGCTGTATGGCACACTGCTGGAGGACAATAATCTGGGATACAGCATCCAGAGTGGTTATACCCGGGGAGGGTATGAGGGGAGCAGTAAAACAGGATATGCCTCTCTGAATTACAGAGGGGGATACGGTAATGCCAGTGCAGGATACAGTCACAGTGGGGGTTACCGGCAACTGTATTATGGGCTGAGTGGCGGTATTCTGGCACATGCCAATGGTCTGACACTGAGCCAGCCTCTGGGAGATACGCTGATTCTTGTCCGTGCACCAGGTGCATCTGATACGCGCATTGAAAACCAGACGGGGGTGTCTACAGACTGGAGGGGGTATGCTGTACTGCCTTATGCAACAGACTATCGTGAAAACCGGGTGGCACTGGATACCAACACCCTTGCAGATAATGTTGATATAGAGAATACCGTGGTCAGCGTCGTGCCCACGCATGGTGCCGTTGTGCGGGCTGACTATAAAACCCGTGTGGGTGTGAAAGTGCTGATGACGCTGATGAGAAACGGGAAAGCAGTTCCTTTTGGCTCTGTTGTTACGGCCAGAAACGGGGGGAGCAGTATTGCCGGAGAGAATGGTCAGGTTTATCTGAGCGGAATGCCTCTGTCAGGACAGGTTAGTGTGAAATGGGGGAGTCAGACCACGGACCAGTGTACTGCAGATTATAAATTACCGAAGGAAAGCGCCGGACAGATATTAAGTCATGTCACGGTTAGTTGCAGGTAAAGAGGCAGGGAAATGGTGAAGGATATTATTAAAACAGTGACATTCTCCTGCATGCTGGCCGGCAGTATGTTCGTTACCTGTCATGTCTGTGCAGCGGGTTCTGTGGTGAATATTACAGGCAATGTTCAGGATAACACCTGCGATGTTGACATTAACTCCCGAAACCTTGATGTCAGTCTAGGAAGTTATGACAGCCGACAGTTTACCGCAGCTGGTGATACCACACCTGCGTCGGTATTTCATGTCGGGTTAACCTCCTGCGGCAGTGCTGTCAGTGCAGTGAAGCTGACATTTACGGGCACACCAGATAATCAGGAGGCGGGCTTATTCAGATTAACAGCATAAATGGAGCGCGGGGTGTGGGGATTCAGCTTCTTGATAAGGATAAACATGAGCTGAAAATTAATGTGCCGACAACAATTGCGTTAATGTCGGGAACACAGACCATAGCGTTTTATGCCCGTCTGAAAGCCACTTATCTTCCGGTAAAGGCCGGTAATGTTGATGCGGTGATTAATTTTGTACTTGACTATCAGTAAATATAACACAGAGGAAAACAGATGAAACTGAAAGCTATTATATTGGCCACCGGTCTTATTAACTGTATTGCATTTTCAGCACAGGCAGTGGATACGACGATTACTGTTACAGGGAGGGTATTGCCACGTACCTGTACCATTGGTAATGGAGGAAACCCAAACGCCACCGTTGTTTTGGATAACGCTTACACTTCTGACCTGATAGCAGCCAACAGCACCTCTCAGTGGAAAAATTTTTCGTTGACATTGACGAATTGTCAGAATGTAAACAATGTTACTGCCACCTTTGGTGGAACCGCAGAAAATACAAATTATTACAGAAATACAGGGGATGCTACTAATATCATGGTTGAGCTACAGGAACAAGGTAATGGTAATACCCCCTTGAAAGTTGGTTCAACAAAAGTTGTTACAGTGAGCAATGGGCAGGCGACATTCAATCTTAAAGTCCGTGCCGTAAGCAAAGGTAATGCTGGTGCGGGAAGTATTAATTCACAAATTACTGTCACCTATACCTATGCGTAAATATTATCCCCTCTTTAAGAAAAGCACCGTCCTCGAGGGCTGTGTTTTATTCACATTTATAATGGCATATTCCCAGCCATCGTTTGCACTGTTGTGCAGAAATAACCAGACAGGGCAGACTTTTCAGTCTGGAGACAGTCGCTTCAATATCACTCTTTCCCCAACAGTTCAGTATGATAAAGCCATTACAGTTCTGGATTTAAATCAACTGGTGTTATGTCAGAATGAAGATGCCTCTGGTCAGAACTATGACTATCTCAGGGTCAGACAGGGAACCGGTTTTTCTCCTTCATTAGATGCTAAAACATACGGAAGGCTGGACTTTACAAACAGGCTTTCTGGGTATAGTCAGACGTTACCGCTGCAGCAAGACACAAAGCCAACAGAAGCTTACTGGCAATATGGTGTATGGAAACCTTTCCCGGCAAAAATGTACCTTTATCCTGAGCCGGGCGTTTTCGGGAAACTGATACATGCCGGAGAATTAGTGGCCACAGTTTATGTTAATAAGTTTTCCACCATGGGGCAGGAGGCAGGGGAGAGAAATTTCACCTGGCGTTTCTATGCAACGAATGATGTCTATATCCAGACAGGTACATGCAGGGTCTCATCGAACAATGTCAAAGTTGACCTTCCGTCCTATCCCGGAGGGCCGGTAACAGTCCCTCTTACTGTACGTTGCGACCAGACACAGTCGGTCAGCTATACCCTGTCAGGTTCTGTAACAGGAAGTGGTAATACTGTATTCGCAAATACGGCAACATCAGGGGCCGGCGGTGTGGGTGTACAGTTGTCGGACAACGCGGGGCTGGTTCCGGCCGGACAACCGAGGTCTCTGGGACAGGTAGGCAGCTCTCCTGTGAGTCTGGGGCTGAAGGCCTCTTATGCTCTGACCGGTCAGGCAAGTCCGACGCCCGGTGCTGTCCAGTCAGTGATAAATGTGACTTTTAGCTACAACTAGAATGCAGTTGTGGCGGTAATGATATTACTGCTCTTTATATCCAGTTTTTCATTTAATGTATCACTGTTTGTGGAGAAAAATAGCTGATAATAGTATTGTTTCCGGTGTTGTGACGGAACGAGTCTGTCATATGGTCTTTGTCAAAGATAAACAGAACCAGTATGAGCCGTATATCTGGTTCTGAGCGTTGTCAGTAATCATAAAGATAATGGTAAATCTGAGGGTTTAAAAATCAAATCAGAAGAACTGCGCTTATCCAGCCAGACCTTCTGGTCGGGAGGGGCTCATATTTCCGGAGGAGTAATGTCAGGGGCAGTTAACAGTATACTGGAGGTGAAATCAGGCAGAACAGAATATATCCTCTCACCGGTTTTTGAGCCTGTATGGAATCAGACCGGGAAAATATTTGCTTTTGAAATGCTCTCGGATATCCGTTCAGCAAAAGACGGGAGGAAAATCTGCGCATCTGTTTTTTTCAGAAGTGCACCTCCGGATATTCAGTACAAAATACTCATCAGTCAGTTGAAGACTGCGGAAACGCTTCATAAATGGTGTCTGCAGAAGAAAATAATGCTGAGTGTCAATATTTCCCGGGTGGTAGCCCTGTATCTGAGAAAACATGGCATCCCGGGGCGGCCGGGAACACATATCAGGCTTGAGGTCAGTGAGGACTTTCCGGCAGTGGCGTTAAAACCCGGTGATGACCCCCTGTTACGTTTTTTGTCAGAACGTTTCACCCTCTGGCTGGATGATTTCGGCTCAGGAAATGCAGGCTTAATGTGGGGACTGTCCGGGATGTTTGAACGGGTAAAAATAAGTCATGAGTTTTTTCATTATGCCCTGAAAAACAGGTGTGCAATGCCGCTTCTCCATGCTGTGGCAGACTCTGTTGCCTGTCATAACCGGGGCGTGATACTTGAAGGTGTTGAAAATGAAGCGTTGTTCCGTATTGCCAGAGACATGAATGTCCAGGGCTGTCAGGGATGGCTCTACAGGCGTGTGGAAGCTGATGAATTATCCGCGATTACTGAGCTGCATGGATAATCCTTTTTCACAGACTTGTCAGCAGCCAGCATTTATGTTCTTTTATCTGAGGGAATTTATCTGTCCGCTGTGCCGGGATATCTCAGTTATACAGAAATCAGGCAGGAATAAATTGTAGTGGAAAGTCGATGTTTACCGGATGACTGATGCGCGCTTGTACACAGACAGTGTGTTTCAGTAATATGGAGAATAATGAAATGAATAACACAGACACATTAGAAAAAATAATCAGACACCAAAAAAACAAAGACCCCGCATATCCCTTTCAGGAACATTTGTTGATGCAACTCTGTATTCGCGCAAATAAAAGGATGCAGGATAATATATCTGAATTTCTGGGGGCGTATGGAATAAATCACTCAGTGTACATGGTTCTCACCACATTATTCACAGCGGAGAGTCATTGTCTGTCACCTTCAGAGATAAGCCAGAAACTGCAGTTTACCAGAACTAATATTACCCGCATTACAGATTTTTTAGAAAAAACCGGATATGTAAAAAGGACGGATAGCAGGGAGGATCGCCGTGCTAAAAAAATCAGTCTGACATCTGAAGGTATGTTTTTTATTCAGAGGCTCACTCTTGCACAAAGCATGTATCTGAAAGAAATCTGGGGTTATCTGACCCATGATGAACAGGAACTGTTTGAAGTCATTAATAAAAAATTACTGGCGCATCTTGATGATGTCAGCTCATAAAGTGTGAAATGCCTGACTTGTTGAAAGCAGTAGTGTTGCAGAAAGACCTGGTGATGCTGATCTTATATACATAAGCAGCGCCCGTGTCTGAAATGCAGGTTAGAAACAATGTGAACACTATCCGTTAGAAATTGTGACAAAATTCCCGATGATCGACAAGCGCACCGATTTTCCAGTGGCAACATCAGTACAAAAGATGAACGGTACTGACTTTGCCGGAATGAGTCAAAAAGAAAGCTGAACTGGCACTACTGGCAGTGCTTCAGAAATTTATTTGACTGAAGTACAATGAAATAAAAAACATATGTTATATACTCAATAAACCTCAAGATGCGGGTGTGAGCACCTGGAAGTGATCGTTAATTCGGGATGTCAGTGAGTCCGCTATATCCGGCAGTGTCTGGTTAAAAAAGACAGATATTGCTTCCCTGAACTCTCGCGTACTGCTGAAGTAGCGATTATTCCGGGCATGTTCGTTCATTAATTTCCACATTCTTTCTATCGGATTCAGGTTTGGACTGTAAGGGGGAAGGTAATGCAGCCTGATATTTACCACTTCCGCCCAGTCTTTCACTAACTGTGAACGGTGGTAACCTGCTCCATCCAGAATAACGTGGATTTTTTGGTTATAATCAGGATAAACCTTTCGTATCTCATTGAAAAAACGGGATACATTATATTCATTAATGGTTTTATATTCGCAGATTAGCGGTGACGTCAGTGCTTTCAGATTCAGCGCCCCCATGATATTCAGGCGTGTGCGGCTGCCTGTTGTTTTTACTGCTTTTTTCTGGCCTTTGCGTATCCAGCCATAGCTGATTTTAGTGGCCTGAGTCGGATGGACTCCATCAATAAAAAGAATCGGCTCATCACCCACAGTTGTTTTCAGTTCCTTATAGTATTCAATGAATTGCCTTTGTTTCTCTTCACTGAATTTATGGGGGACGCCTGACGGTTTTTTGTAGGTGACACCATTACGATGCAGCCACTTATTCATCCCCGGAATGCTGAAAATGATGTTCCATGTCCGGGTGACAAACGCAATAACATCGCGGGTATGGTGAAATAAATTATCGGATAACTGGCTGATTAAAAAGGCCGTTTGTTCAGCACTGAGTTTGCTGTCTGAGCCGCCGTTTTCGGGCTTCAGTTTTCCTTTATTCAGGAATTCGCTGATATGGTGATCAATCGTTGTCTGATGCAGGCGTAAAGCCTGAGCAATCATGGCAGAACTCCAGCCTTCGGAAGCCAGAAGAATGGCTTTAATACGATCTCTGACTCGCCCGTCACGACTGGAATCATGAAGGCGTTCAAGTTCAGCTTTTTGTTGCTCAGTAATGAATATTTTCATGTTGGACAGCATGATCTTCTGTTGCTGAAAAATCAAGCATCTTCAATGATCACGGGTATATATCAATTTGATATTTATGAAAAATCAATAGATTTATCTTGTGAGGGATTGCTTTTTCTTTTGCTAAATGATATTAATTATCATTCTTATATAAAAACAATAATGGCAGTAAGAAATATCTGGCAAGGATGTGAGCTTAACGATCAAACATTTTAAGTTAGGCATTTATTAGGGAATAGGTATGAGAATT
>ENA-OWOI01000347-OWOI01000347.1-gut-metagenome-genome-assembly--contig:-NODE-347-length-12198-cov-43.467701_pt1 | contig 12198 bp, 10 predicted proteins | sample MGYA00248258_ERZ651800 | MGnify/ENA primary metagenome ERZ651800 (study PRJEB26908, sample SAMEA4031704) | gut metagenome | biome: gut; feature: normal infant; material: stool | place: China | collected...
CCGCTGGCATTGGTCCCCTCAACAGTGGCACCACTGTCTGCAATCAGGGCACCACCGGATGTCATGGTGACACCTGTCGCCTTACCGCCGGCAGACACTGCCAGGGTACCGCCGTCATCCACCAGGGTATTCTGTGCTGAATGGCTCTCCAGTATATCCAGACGACCGCCGGATTCCAGAACAACACCGTCAGCCTTACCGTTTTCCACCGTGAAATTCCCCAGACGGTTGCTGCCAAGAACAGTTGCTGCAGTACTGGTGACCAGTGCGCCTCCCTGCTTCAGGGTGACATTCGTGGCTGTACCACCGGCGTTCACCTGCAGTTTGCCTTTCTGGTTAACGGTGGTGAAATCCGCCAGACCACCTTCCTTGATAATCTGCCAGCCGTCACTGTTTACAACAGTGCCAGACGCCGTACCGTCGTTGTGCACATACTGGTACCCCCCATTCAGCGTGGTATCCAGTGCGTGACCATGTACAGTCTGGTCGCCGCCGGCATAAACCACAGTGGTATTTGCCGTTCCTTCAGCAGCCACAATCTGACGACCATTTTTATTGATGGTGGTGCGTACGGCATCTCCGTAGACGGTCTGCCCGGTATCACCATTTTCCGCATCCGGTCCCCCTTCCGCGCCGGTATTCACAACCGTGTCGGTTGCCACTGCGCCGGATTTGATGGCCTGCCAGCCCTTCTCATTAATGACGGTACCCGTTGCAATCCCGCCTTCATGTACCCACTGCTCACCGCCGTTCAGCGTGGTGTTCACTGCCTGCCCCTGAAGGCTCTGTCCGCCTCCGGCACTGATAACCGTGTCTGAAACGCTTCCTCCGGCATTCACTCTCTGAAGACCACCACCGGTGACAGTAGTGTTGTTGGCGATACCGCCATTTTGTATCCATTGTCCGCCGGTATTGGCCTCGTTATCCGGCCCATACTCCAGCCCGGTACTGATGGTCATTCCGTTGGCCGTACCGAGGACAATCTGGTTGTCATGATTTGTCAGTGTTCCGTCGTTCACGGTTTCTCCCGCCTGTACAACCGTGTCAGCAGCCAGTGCCGGGACTGATGTGACAGCAGCAAGAGACAGTGCAACCGCCACACCGGCGCGTTTTCTCCGTGAGCGGGCCAGTTCGGAGGCCACCACCAGGGTGCCCGTAATGTGATTCCATACCAGCCTGTAGCTGGTGTTCAGATGTCGTTTCATCAGCTTTTCCTTACAGAGGGTGAATAAAAAAGCCGGTACCCACAAATGTGGATACCGGCAGGTACAAAACAGCATGGTCAGATACAGTGGTTTTTCCCGGACATAAATGCTTCCCCTCTCTCATCCGCCAGAGAAGTATCAGTCCGTTTTGTGCAATTCCGTTCTGCATGATGAAGAGATTCAACTGCTTTTTCGCAGACCATTAACCACTATAAACGATCGATAGTAACGATCGATATCTGTTTTATCGATCGTTTTATTCTATTGATTGCAAGGCGGTCACGCAAGAGAAACAGGAGGAGCATGAGGTGTTTGTGTCATGTTTTCAGTTGGTTAACGCAATGTAATCAGGCATTTTCCTGGCAGAGTGTTCAGAAGAAAATCCAGTTCCATACAGCGCGGGCAACAGAGACCACCGTGTCACGGACGGCACGCAGAACCGTACGGGCAACAGAGGCAACACAGACGCTCTCCGCCGTGTCAAATATCCGGTCCACCGCACCGGTAAACTGTTCACGGGCCTGAGAGCGGACAGATTCCGTGCGCAGCTCGTCCTGCAGGCGGGTCATCAGGGGACTGGCGGCATGGTCGGGAAGCGCTGTCATGAGCGCACTGACCAGCGTATCCAGTTCCCAGCCGGTGCGGGCCGATACGGCCACAACCGGATGTACGGGCCGGAACAGACGGAATACCGCCTCCGTTTTTTCGCGAATATTCTGTGCCTGTGCGGGAGAAGGCTGAATACCGGCCATATCCCATTCATGGCAGGGCTCCGTTTTGTCGGCCTGTGTCACCACAAACAGCACCTGCTGATGTCCCTGGTGCAGGATGTGTCGCCAGAAATACTCATCCACAGACATGGCACGGTCATCGGCTTTAATCAGCCACAGCACCAGGTCCAGTTCGGGCAGAATGTCACGGTACAGGGCTTCATACTCTGCATCCCTGTCCCGGCTCTCGCCCACCCCGGGCAGGTCAGTGATAACCATGCTGTGACCGTGGCCACTCAGACGGAAGCGCCGCACTTCCCGGGTGCCGGCGTGAACATCACTGACCGGGGTGACCTCCCCCTGAAACAGTGCATTACAGAGTGAGGATTTACCGGCCCCGCTTTTACCCATAATGCCAATCACGGGTTCGTGACTGGTGAGTTTGCGCAGGTGTTCCAGGATGTGACGGGAAAGTGAGTAAGGCAGGGAGGAGAGCGGTTTTTCAATTGCCTCAATGGCATCAGACGGATTCATACATGTATTCCCGGTGAAAAAAGACAAAACCCCGCGCACCGGAAAGGTGGCGGGGGATTCACAACGATAATATCTGTCTGAAATTATTTGGAATGCAGGTATATGTGGCTGATACAGGTCTGAATCTAATCTGACAGTCCGCTCTGTGCCAGGAGCGGAAGCAGGGGGGCCAGAGACTCCTTAAAAGTTGATAGCTCGTTTTGCAGGGAGACTTACACGGTAAGCGTTATTCCGAAGAGCTTAAAATTGAAGCAGTCAAACGGGTTGTTGAGCGTGTTTATGCGCTGCCATCTGATTAATCGACGGAAGCAGTTCCGTTTGGTCTATGATGCAGCTGTCCGGCAGGCGCTCTGTGACGCAAAAGAACGATAGGAGTAGCATTGAAGTGAACGAGGTTATGCTTGTCTTATATTATCCTCTATTTTAAAAACATCAGCTGGTTGTGTAAGAGTTTTTATTGTTTTATCTTGTTGACTTTGCTTTTATGAAAATAGAGTGATTGATACAATGAAAACCTTAAGTGGGAAAGAGTTTAGGAAATTATTTAATCGTTATGAGACAGGATTCTATCTAAGTGAGTTTGAATACTTAAAGGACTTTGATCCTTTGTTTCCTAAATGCGTAGGGAAAGAATTAAAGTTGGGTTATAAACGAAAAGTTGATGTATGGTGCGAAGAGGATGCTGCGCTATATGCAGAATTTATAGCTACAAAAGAAAGGCTGAAAAGAGGCCGGTTAATCCTAAAAATAAACCAAGTGTGGTCGCGTGTATATCCTGCTTATATTTATGCAATTGAAGAAAGAATAAATGTCAGGGCAAAGGGGAGAGAGTCATTTAAGTATGAAACTGTGCAAGAAAAACAATGTAAACTTTCCATAATGTTAGATGGTCTGAAAGACCTTGAATGTGAAATAGCTATGATTTCAAGTGAGTTTGAAATTGAAAAACACTCTATGCACTATTTTTATATGATTTTTGATATTGAACGCTATATAAATGACTGCAGTTACTTTGTTTTTTCTGCTGCTAAAGTTGTTAAAGGCGTGATTCAATGCATTGGTTACATTGACAAAAATAACAAAGCAAGTTGCGATGAATTTTATTCAGGCAGCTATGAATGCTTGGATGATGATCAGGAAACACTGAACTATTTAAATGAATCATGCGCAGAGGGTATAGACGCTGATAAAGATCTCATCAGGAAGAATGAGTTATTAGCCTTATCCCTGAAGGAATTGTATCAACTTCTCGTTTCAAAAAAATAACAAGTAATACGGCGAGCGATATGACGTGCCATGGGATATCCGCACCCAGCAGCATGTTGTCTCCACGATGTCCGCAGTTCGCTCACTGCGGACCTTTAGCTCAGTGAGCTTGTCCGCACTGTGCCAAGAGCGGACTTTGCAAAATGGGGGTTATTTCAATCAAAACGTAACGTCACAACCAGACGACGCTCTCTCGCCATTTATAATTAGTAACTTTATCATTTTCGCTTATTTTTTTAGATATAGAGCGCGGCTCTCTTCCTAGATACTCAGATATTTCTGTCGGGGACAAATCAAAATCGACAAGCATGACTCTAAGTTTTTCCATTTCCTTTAAAGTCCAAGGCTTGCCATAATTTTCATAAAGAGATACCTTATGCTCCCTGATAGTTCGCTTTCTCTGAGTTTCACTTTCCCTCTGAAAAATCTCGCTTTTAAATTGTGAACGGAACTCTTTACAGAAGTTGTTATCAGTTTTTTTGTTATATAGATTGCTAAAAATAAGCTGGGATGCCGGGTCTAAATCAGGTGTGTTAATAATGAAAACTTTGACCTTTTCCATATAGGGATATTCAATTTTACCCAATATGCTTAATTGCTTTATATTAAAAAAACCTCTCAAATCAAAAGATTTAATGAGCTTTGATTGGATTACACTTTCAATCCTGCTTGCATTTGAATAACAGTACTTTGCCATTGGAAGGGCCCATACTACCAGTTGAGGAATATATTTTTCTAATGCAATGCTCTGCCAATCAGTATCAAAGGTTTGGCTTTTTGCTAGCATGTTTTTCGGCAAATCAGAATACATTGTGGTAGATGCCCATATCTTATAATCATTCGCCAAGGCTTGATAGTATTTTGTGTGGTTATGAATTTTATAAGCTGACATGAAGCGATAAACATCTTCGTCGTGACCAGCGTCGTAAATTGTTCGATTTCCTCTAAGATAACCGTCGTAATGTTCGGTTATCCTTCTACCTACATTACAACTTACCCCAACGTAAACCACACGACTGAAAAGTCCTTTATGGACAATAAGATAAACTCCGCTACAGCCAGATTTCCTGGCCTCTGATAGAGAACCTAAAAATCTCCATTCCATAATTAAATCCATTATTATTGCTACTTTTTTTGTTTATCATTATTTTCGTAAAACTTCAACAATTTTATCCAAAAGCTAAGGGCAAAGACTTATATAATTATACTTGTCATCGTTAGCGATTATATAGAGTAGTGGCGCTGACCTGCTCCCTGGTGATTCACACAGAATGCTGTTAGTAATGTCCGTTCCTCGCTCATGAGAGACAACCATACTCAAATCTCCCATATTGCAGGAGATTCGAGTATGAACACGTCACCGTGGAACAAAGACCGTATCGTCGGCCAAAAAAGACCACTTCAGATATCCCATATCTGGGGAATCCGAATCAGGCTTGAACTAGAAGGTAAGACGCGCGATTTGGCTCTGTTCAATATGGCTTTGGACAGTAAGCTACGTGGCTGTGATCTGGTCAACCTCAAAGTATCTGATGTTGCATATGGTAGCTCGGTTTCCAGCAGAGCAACTGTGCTGCAACAGAAAACCGGTAGTCCTGTGCAATTTGAGATAACCAAAGGGACAAGAGAAGCCGTTGCTGCATTGATAAAACTTGGAAATTTGCATAGCAACGACTTCTTGTTTCGGTCTCGGATCGGAACTAACCGGCACATATCAACCCGGCAATACAACCGAATTTTTCATGGATGAGTAGAAAAACTTGGTCTGGAAGCTTCTCTTTACAGCACACACTCCATGAGAAGAACAAAACCTTACCTGATATACAAGAAAACCAAGAATCTCCGGGTGATCCAACTTCTGTTGGGCCATAAGAAACTGGAAAGCACAGTCCGTTATCTGGGCATTGAAGTCGATGATGCATTAGAGATCTCTGAATCGATCGAAGTCTAAGGTTGTCAGGGCTGCAACAGCAGCCCTGTGCCAAAAACAGACGTCTAAATATCCTATTGTCAGTTATAAAAAGTGATGAGTGTTCTACATATTAAATTTACAGAGGCAGAAAGTCCGTGTTTAAATACGGTTCTTTCCACCCAATAAGCATTAACAAATTAAGGACCCCATAAAAATGCCAGTATTAGACTTCAAAGAAATACCAGAGGCTCATAAAGCAACAGGGCTGCAAGACACATTTGAACTTTTTTCTCGCGACTTCTTAGCTTTTCTGGGATATAAAATTATATCTGACCCAGATAGAGGGGCTGACGGTGGGGTTGATATTATAGCCGAAGAAAAAAGGACTGGTGTCGGCGGAGAAACAATTATCCGTTGGTTGGTAAGCTGTAAGCATAAAGCTCATAGTGGAAATTCAGTTAATCCAGGAGATGATGCAAATATTACTGATCGAGTAATAGCGAATAACTGCCAAGGATTTATCGGGTTCTATTCAACTCTTGCTAGTGCAGGTCTGTCTGGAATACTTGACGGGTTGAAAGGACGAATTGAATTTCAGGTTTTCGATAAAGAGAAAATAGAGAGGGAACTTTTACACTCTTCCAGAGGATTGGAAATTGCCGAAAGGTACTTCCCAAAGTCGTTATCTGAGTGGAAAACAGAAAACCCCAAACCCGCAAGAATATTTTCCGATAAACCTAGCTTAAAATGCAAAGTTTGCAAGAAAGAGCTTCTGTCTCAAGACGACAAGGGAATTATCACTATATGGCAAAGAATCCGCACCGACTACGAAAAAGAACCAGAGTATAATGAACATATTTTTTCGACGTGTCGAGGCAACTGCGACCAAGCACTCCGGCAGTATGTTAGAAAACAAACCATGGCCTTATTGATGGCTGGGAAGATATAGCTGATGTAATGATGCCAACTGTGTTTATAAAATGGGTCATGACAATAATGAATGAGTTAAGATCTGGGACTCTATATTCAGATGAGGCATTTGACGAACTCAAGACATTTTTGATCAATATTTACCCATTTGCATGTCGTCATCTCACCGAAAAAGAAAAAGAAAGGGTTAAATCATTAATGATGATACCTTCGTATCTTGGCGGCATGAACTATGAAGGTTAAGAGAGGGGGCGTTAGCCATCTTCGAGAGTATTCAGTAAGGATTTGATGAGAGAATACATAAATAGACCATTTATACCTGAACAGAAGTCATATTGAGCTAGACGTTTCTGTTCAGTTTTTTAGTGTCTTCATTATCATATATCGCTCGAAAAGTCTCCCCGAAAACCAAGAGCATTTCCTTAATTGAAGTTGCTGTTGTCACCGCTGCGCATCCGTAACAGCTTACATGCTGCTTCGCTCTGTTTCAGTGCCAAAAAGCAAGGAGTTAATGTCCGCTTTTCGCTCACAACGGACCTTCAGCTCAGCCGCTCCGGCCGCTTCATGCAATGAATGTACGCAGCCAGTCAGAATATTAAGGTGCGGATTTCAGTTCACTTGTCAGCCCTGTGATGCAACAAGTTGCGGCTCCGGTTCGTGGGAGAGATGAAACGACGGTAGCTGAAGTTACTGAAATGAAGAATTCAGAGAGACTGAATGATATGCCTCACCTTTAGTGAATAGTGTAAAAACGGGAGACTCTCACCCGGGATTATCCACTCATGCTCAATGTATAATTTTCGTGTCCCTCACAGGTAAGGGCCGGATACATTTGTTGAGTACGCTGCAGAATTGGTAATCGGGGACCCTGCCGTCTTTAACTCCGGGTCTTATGCTGCTCATTTGCCACAAAATCCCGGTGCGCCTGCTCAATCATTTCATTCAGCATTTTTTTTGGGGGGACACCACGACTTCGGGCAATACTTTCAAGCTGTTTGTGGATTTTTCCGGACAGTTTCAGCGGGACGGAACCATCAGCACGCTCATCACGCCTTTTTTGTTGCTCCCGGGCACTTTTCAGCTCATCAAGAAGAACAGCTTTATGCTGTTTAACCCTGAGTGCCGGGAAGGGACTTATCGTAAACTTCGCTCTGTTTCGTCTGGGATTACTTTTCAGTAAAAACTGTACCTGTTGCTCATTCCAGCCTTCCCAGTTATCAAACGTGGCGCAGGCGAACCAGTATTTCTGCTCCGGGGTAAGGGGATTTAGCGGGGTTCCCACACACCGGACCTGCATGGCGTTCCATAACCAGTCACACTGTCCACTGTCCCTGCTGTCCACCCACGAAAAGGGGGAGGGGTAATCATTGTTTATGCTGGCCCATTCAGAGAATACTGAGTTGATAATCGTCCTCGTAGCCTCTGGTCCGGATTTCAGCAGGTAACTGGAGCAGAACCATATAATTTCACGGTAGATTTTATCCGGATGCACGGTGCGCATCGGCTTTTCTCTGGGACCGGCAATCTTCGGTTGCGATGGAAACCCCGTGGCAAACCGCAGATGTTCCGGGGGCATTCCTGAACGTTTTTCAGGAATGGGTGTGAGTCCTGCGTTTCTGGTCTTTTCCGCTTGTCCGGTATTGCCTCCGGCCGGAGTGTTGTCGGGAGTATCTTCCGGAGGCGAGGTGTTTTCATTAGTGGGGGGAACAACAACAGAACTGTCCATCTCCGGAATGGGTTGAGGGGCATAATCACTGTGGTAGCCCGGGGAAAGCGTTAAGTCCCGAAGGGTGACATCATGTTCCGGGCAGTGAGTGCCACCGGGAGTGAACGGGAGTTGTTGCTTTTGGGGGAAAAATGTATTGTGAATGCTGGTATACAGCCGGAACAGAAAAAAATAAGATGCCCGTGGTTCTTTTTCTAACCACTGTGTATATTCCTCTATGGCACCGAGCTGTTGTTTGTGCCGTTTTACAGCATCAATATACGGACAGCTGGTGCAGATATCATCCAGTTCCTTTCCCACAATACACCTCACCTGCTCTTCCCACATTTGCAGATTTTAAGAAAGCAAACAAAAACCTCCGTACATGATGTACAGAATGTACAGAACAATCTATCAGGTACTGGCGTCAGAAGACCTCCGGGCCGCCTGCACTTTCCGGAATGCGCCGGTTATGAAAAACCGGAAATTCAGTCTCTGTTGTAAGATGTTCCCTCTGATATTACGTTTTCTCTGTGTATTTAACTCACTGTATTTATTATCTTTTTAAGCTTGAGTGATATTCTCCGGTCATAGTGTGCCGGATATACATCCCGTAAACTTCTCATTTTTATATAAAAATACCTGCACTCTCTTCAGCGCATCTGTCTCCTTTAAGTAAAAAATGTTTTCACGTATTGCTGTAAATTCATTTTAAATCAGTACATTACCTTGATATTGCTGTCTCCTGGTTTGATGCGTAATCGTTCTGCCTTTCTGGATGATTCTGGTGCTTCCGGGTGCATTCTCCTCTGCACATGCAACAGTTCGTCATCGCCACGTTCCCAAAAAGCATATAAAAACGAATCGAATTTGATATTTTTTTCAATCATTTTTCATAGGAATTTCGTAGGGTGTTCTCCGCTATAACCTCCATATTTGCTGTCTTTTTCTTCATAAATCGTATGCAATGTAGCCTGTCTGTCAAGACCTCTTCTCTGCTGTTGAGGAGACGATCTCATTTTTGGTCTTTTCCGGGAGAGAGGCAGTCAGATGAGCGAGCCGGATTTACTGTCAGAGGTACACCCCGTAGCAGACCTGTGCTCCCATTTCCGCGATCCGGAACCAACAACGCCCTACGGTTAATACCATTTGAAGCGTCAGGTACTGCAGGAAGTTCCCCCTGCGCGGACATCGGTTCCTGCCGACATCTCACAATACGGCCAGACTGTCATGCAGTAACACCCGCAATGCGGTCTGCGGTTTTAAGCGCACTCTCCTGTTTTCAGTGCACCGATAATGCGTCATAGTAAGTCTGGGGGTAGTTACGGAATGCCTGTTAAGTGGTGCCGTGGGTGGAGACAGCTTACTTTTCCACAGCAACTGCAGTCATTCAGGATGATCAGGAGATATTCTGTCAATGTCACGATCCTGCCATTTTCGTACCCGCTAAGATACTTCCGTTACTGATGCTGTCCGCTTTTCACCATTTCATCCTCACTGACAGGCGTTGCGTTTTGGGTCATCACCACAGCTTTACGTTTCTCTTTTAACCGGTAACGCTCTCCTTTGATATTCAGCGTGGTTGAGTGATGCAGCAGTCAATCCAGGAGCGCTGTTGTCCGGCAACCACCATATCAACTTCTTCCCGGATGTGGCGGAGAGGTGGTATCCTGGCTGAGTTTCGAAGCGAACCGTTCTTTTTGACGGGCGCATTTTACGTCCGGGCTGAATGTAGTAACGCGGCATGGAACGTCGGCCCGTATACCATTGCCTTAATCTCCGCAAAGATAACCTCGTCATTCCGGACATTCTCTGCCAGGCATATGTCGATGTAATCCATAAACGATTTCAGCTTCCCCCTTTTGTGGCCAGTCTTTCTGGCTGGCGGTTCAGGGGATGTTTTCTGGTTATCGTGTACCACAAAGCAGGGATATTGCCCCGATAGTCACATTTCAGATTGATCGCGGTCTGAAGATGTGGCACTGGGGTAACTTGCTGGTGTCACTGGTATTGCTGAAGTTATGGTTTTTCGGGGTCAGGTGAGCCTGTTGTGTGTATGCTTTTTGTTCAGGTCAGAGGGGGGCTGTGCGGACAGCGGCTTTTGTCTCCGGGCATTCACGCCTGAACGATGAATGCGATTTTCAGCAATATTTGTCTTTGTGACACTCTCTGGTTGAGAAGCTAATGCGCGCCCCTGTTTCCACAGAGAATGAGGCTTGCCATCAGCCGAAACATCAGTATTCCACGCCATACAGACGGCGCCTGACCATGTGCTGATGCAGGTAAAATGTTTCACTACAACTGTTCGGGTTGCTATGCAACGAAACAGCGATTCTCACGATCTTTAACTGCAACGTTTTTCCGCCTGAAAGCTGACTGCCTCCTGCTGAGGTGGGAGGCTATGATTCAGTGCGTTTATAGTCTCCGGGGTATGCATGTACCGGAGTATACCATTTCTGGTGGATAACAAGCCGGCACATTCAGCCTGCAGTGAAGATGGAGGCACCTGGTTGTGAAGAACGTTTCTGCCCGTGGCTGCTTCGCATCATCAATGGTATTTATACCCGCTCAGAAATGACCGGGTGCTGAAGCCCTCCGTTATCGCGCAGTATAATGACGTATATGATCTGTGGACGAGTGAGCGGCGTGCCTGATGTACGCCGCTATTACTGTATTTTACCACAGGGCTGGTTTTCTGCTGCCAGCCCTGTGGTTCTCAGACATCAACTGTGAGCGGCATCAACCGATGTACGGTATGCCATAAGCACGTACTGATCCATCAGATTTGTCAGTGGTTCACTCTGACCCTGACGTGCAATGATCCATTGCTCCAGATCTTTTTCTGATATGTGTTTCAGGTTTTTCGTCCAGTCGTCAAGGCTGTTTCCGGTCATTAAGTCAAGCCAGCAGAGCCAGACCAGTTTGAGACGTAACTCCGTGCCGCCAAACTGACGGAAGAGGCTGATCAGTTTGTTTGCCAGAGAATGTTGCTTCAGGCGCTCACATTCAGACAGCAGGATCCCTTCCAGCATCGGATGATGAACCAGCAGGTGTTCGCTGGTGCATAAATTCACCACCAGATCATCATCCAGGGACGGGGAGCTCCGTTTGTCCGGACCATAAATCAGCCGGTGCAGACTCTGGGGAACGATGGCAATCTCCGGTTTTTCGCCATTGAATGACACCCACCCGGGCGTCAGATTATGGAAATAGTAGATATTCGGATGACACACGCCCCATGATACGGCGTGCCGGGTGAAGCCGGTCAGCCATTTCTGGTAGTTTTCATGGAGCAGCTCGTAACGGGTCTGATACTGTTGTTTCATTTTCATATTCCTCACGGGGGATAACAGGCAGCAGAGTGCCGCCGGCAGGCCGGAGATTGCGTCTGCTGTGGGCGAAGGGTTAGTGGTTAAAAATTACGGACGGGACTGTGCAATACGCGCCTGCAGCCAGGCTTCCACTTCACTTTTCAGCCAGCGGGAGCTGCGCCCCATTTTGATGGGCGCAGGAAAGGCCCCATCCTTGATGAGCTTGTAAAACCACTTATCGGTCAGGCCGGTCAGTTGAGTGATAAACGCCATGTCGACCATCTGGTCATCCATCAGCGAAACTGGGGTGGTCATAAAAATCTCCTCCGGATGTTGTTAATCTCAACCGGCGTTGATGATGAAAACAACGCACCACCTTCACCGGCATAACAACCGGGGAGAAACGTAAAAAATCAGTAGGGGGAATATTCCTGCCAGGAGAGAAACTGTTGTGTACAGGCAATACAGGTTGTCTGTTTTGTCAGTGAAGCCGGTATAAACGGAAGATGATTTTGTGTTGCCGGAATATGGGATGGCGTTTTGCCGTGTGGATTTGCCCCTATATTTCCAGACACCTGTTATCACTTAACCCATTACTGGCCTGCTGCCGTAGATATTCCCGTGG
>ENA-OWOI01000349-OWOI01000349.1-gut-metagenome-genome-assembly--contig:-NODE-349-length-12045-cov-31.271641_pt1 | contig 12045 bp, 19 predicted proteins | sample MGYA00248258_ERZ651800 | MGnify/ENA primary metagenome ERZ651800 (study PRJEB26908, sample SAMEA4031704) | gut metagenome | biome: gut; feature: normal infant; material: stool | place: China | collected...
GGTCTGTTCACGCCAGCGCAGGACAACCTCGGGTTTCGGCAGGGCGTAAAGCGTGGTGTTGCCCTCCACGCAGTTAATGTGACGGCAACTACCATTAAAATAACTGATATTTAAAGATATTATTTCAGAGTCTGGCTCTATGGGGCATGTATGGGACACTCTCTGTCAACTGCTTATTGAGTAGTTCTATTTGCCCGATATTGTTATCTTCCATCCATGCACCGTAAACGTTGAATACCATTTGTGCATTTGCATGGCCCATTTGGTTTGCTATGAAGCTTGGATTCGCTCCTGCCGATAATGCCCAGCAGGCATAAGTATGCCTGGACTGATAGGCTTTTCTGTGCCGCAGTCCTGCTCGCCTTAATGCAGATGCCCAGGAATCTCTGATGGAATCTGCTTTATAGTGGTGGCCGACGTGCTGGCATTTTTTCACCAGTTGCGGATTAAAAACAAACGTGCATTCATGGCTTGTGCTGCGTCCGAACTCCCGCAGTTTGACATCAATTTGATATTGCTGGTCAAACCTTGTCATTTCAGCCTGGCTTTTCAGGGCATCAACAGCTGGTTGAACAAGATGAATAACACGATCAGTTCCCGCCTCTGTTTTTGGTAGAGTGAACTCCCCGAGTTTTGTATAATTACGACGGATAGTCATTGTTTTAGCTTTTAAATCAATATCCTCCCAGGCGAGAGCTATTAGCTCACCGTGACGAATGCCTGTGTATACTGCTAAGGACCACAGGTTTTTCGTTTGTTGATGGTGACAGGCATCAATAAAGCGAATAAATTCGTCACGCGTGAGCGGATCTGGCTCTGTTCTGGATCTCTTTAATGGTGTCAGCCCGTTAAATGGGTTTGACACGATATAGCCGTTATCAGCCGCAAATTGAAACATTCCTGCAATTGTCGTCATGTAGTAATTAACCGTAACTACTGACCTTCCTTTAATCGGCGTTGTTTTTCCGTTAGAGAGATTATGATACCCGGTTAACAAGTCTTTCCTGATAAACAGTAAATCTTCCTTTGTTACCGACGAAGCAAGACGTTTTTCCCCTATGCGAGGAAGCATGTTTCTCACCACGGATTGATACCGACTGAATGCATTACTTCCTATCTCAATTTTCTTAAGGTCCAGCCATTTTTCCGAAAGTGCCTTAACGGTTATCTCTCTTTTTCCCAGACCAAAGTGTTTCAGGTTAGGGGAATTAGGGAACTGCGCGGCGTAGTCGAAACTCCCCATTCTGATTGCAAAACAAACGGAAGTGCGAAGTTCACCAGCGATCTTCCGGTTTTTGGCTGTGTCAGGAACACCGAGGTTTTCTCTGACACGTTTGCCATTATAGTGAAACCATATACGGAGTGATCCTCCATGGTTTTCAACGCCTGTCGGGTATGATGCGTTACTCATAAAACCTCCCAGACGTCCAGGAGCATTAACAGGTTAACTGGAACTTGCATTTTTGGCACCTGGTTGTTTCTGGTTTTCGATCCATCGCATAATTTCTTCGATGTTGTACAGGCATTCACTGTAATGCCCCGGCTCACCTTCTACAGCGTAATGGCGGTATTCTTTTCCCTGCATCCATGACTTTCTTCTGGCTCGCTCGATGGTGCCAGGCTTTAGCCCTGTTGATGCAATGAGGACTCTCTCCGTACACCATTTGCTGGGGGTTATCTGATAGATGATTGTCTGCATGCCAACCTCATAAAACTTTCATCCACGGCAGTGGCACCACACTTCAAACATTCGCTTCACAACTTAACGACAGTAGAAGCCGTCAACATCTCGCGTCAGGTCATAGCGATTGCCGTAACGCTGGTGGACCCATCGTTCAAATGCTTTATTCATTCTTTACTTCCTTTTTATGGCTCGTAATTTTTTCAGGTGCTTTTCCTGCTCAGTGTCCGCGAGAATTTTGCGGTACTCCTGGTGGTCAATATGTTCGAACAGGCAGTTTAACTCACCAATGCGTACCCGCCCGGATCGTCCGTCCATCCGTCGAAAGAACACTGAGTGCTCAGTGATGCGAGTAATCACCACGGGGTATCCAGCTCTGTCCGTGTATATCTGACCGCGTTGAATCAAAGCGAACATGTGGTTATCCCCATCGACAAATCGAGAACACAACAAACGCTGCTGCGAATACCACCCCCAGAGTTACGATTGCATCAGGCCAGCTCATTGATTCACCTCCTGCCTGTCGTCCGGCATTCGCTCACTACAGCTTATCCAACCATCCGGAGTTACCGGAACTTGTGGAATGGCTGTCTGCTCTCGAACGTCATTAGGCGCTATAGGTTCTGCTGCCAACTGACTGGCATATTTGTTAATGGTAACGATAAGCTCTTGCTCAGCCTCATCCAGACAATCACCGATACCTCGCCTGTCACCGTCAAAATCATCGAAATCGGCACGAATCCTGGCAACCTTCAGGATTGCGGACAACACCTCACTAGGAATTGCCGGATAGTTGGTTGACGTTTCCGCGATTTCCCGAAAATTATTGGTTGACGAATTCTTGTTTTCCCGAAAGTTTCCGGACTGAAGCATGGCGGCGCGGCAGGCGTTCCATATTTCGGCAGCAATATCGCGCTCGCTATCGGTTAATTTGTACGTTGAAACATAGCCAGAGAGCATTTCTACGTTTTCCGGAGTTGCTTCTTCAGGCACTACCGGTGCTGGCTCACGTATTACAGGCTCGCCCATGCGTGATTCTCCCTGCGCCTCTTTCACCATGTGGTCATTGATTTGCTCCAGTCGCCGAACGTGCTCATCAGCTTCAAGCGCTCGCCGTTTCCAGATGGACAGGTCTTCACGAGCGCCCTGATATGCGTCACCGTATTCGCCGTTAAATACTGGCGCTGGCGGGGCGATGCGTCCAAGCAACTTATTTACCTCTTTCGCCATCGCGTCATATTTATCTAAATAGCGATTAGCTTCTAAGCAGACTCGGTGCATCTGATCTGAGTTAACTCGTTTAACTGGATCTGCTTCCAATGATGCCAGTGCAATCCGTGCCAGTTCTTCCGCTTCTTCTGCTGGCAGTACAACGTTGCTACCCGGTCCGTATGTTTCGCGCCACTGCTTGATTGTCAGCAGTCGCCCTTTGGTAATAGTGATCATGCCGCGTTTCCTTCTTTCTTATTAACAATCACACCGTCATATATTTCATTAAGGTGCCCTCTCAACTCCATGCGCCTTAATGCAGATAACATGTAATCGCATTCAACCTGCTTATTCCCGGTAAATGGCTTATCGTCAGGATTACCCCAACAGCAATTACCCCTGGGCCATCCATGTACTTTCCGTACTCTTCCGTTAACAACGTGAAGTAATCCCCAGCCGGGAGGTAAATCCTCAACTGAAATAATTTCCGGCTCACTAATAAAGAATCGCCAGTCGCCCATGCCAAGTGAGGGATTTTTACGGAAACGCTTTTTTCTATCTGCCAACAAGTCAGCACGAGAACACTTCGCCTCTATCAGGCATGATGCTGAATTTCTGAATCCCATAGCATCTGGCTGTTCTCCGGTACTGGTTACAGCAACAAAGCGGTCATGAAAGCAAACCTTGAACCCGTTGCGCTTAAGGAACTTGTACGCAATCTGACAGAGTTCGTGGTGTGTTAACGCCATATCACTCTCCTTTGATGCGAATGTCAGCGACGCGTAATGCGTGTTCTAGGTCAATCAGGTAAAGCCAACTGCCATTTTCTTTAGGTATCATGACTTGTCGCTCATCTGCATTTATCGGGTGTCCATATCGAAGGTCGTAGCGAGTCGGTAATTGAACTTCCCTCGCTTCCAGTTCTGCAATTCGGCACATAGCATCAATATTTGTGTCCTCCAGGCGCTTAATTTCATCCAGCAGCGCCAGTACCACCGACGGTGTGACCTTCATCCGAAACGCCTGCAATTTTTGAGGCGTTGCCACTGTTTCAATTGCTACTGCTGCCTCACGCAGTGCCTGATAGTTAATTTGGGTCACTCTTCATCCTCCAAGTCGGCAACGGCGTCCATCACATCAGAACCGCGAATAACCTCAAAAGCACGGCAGGCCATTTGAAATACCAGTTGCTCTTGCGGATGCGGTGATTCCCAATATTTGAATCCAGGGCGATGCGCGTACCCCATCATTGAATAAAAATCACCAGCAAGCTTAATCGCGGCATCAACAAGCTCTCTGTTAGTCATTCTTTTTCCGCTCACTGGTTGCCTCCTTTGCGAATCTGTTCCGCCCATTCTTCTAGGGATTTCTCCGCATATTCACCGGACAGGCCATCAATCGGGTGTGGTTCATTAGCCAACTCTTCTTTCGCTGACAGAATCATGCGTGTAACGTCGAAAACTTCACGTAAAGACTTATTGATAAATCCGTGATTGAAAGCAGCAGCAAGACGGCTTGCGGTATAGTTAATCCCCTCGTTGCGTGCTTCCGCACGAATTTCAGCCAGGAAAGCATCGGTGGCTGGAGTTTCGCTGTGGTGCAGGGCATCGTTGATAATCATTGCAGCAACACCAGCCTGCCCTGCATCCGTGACCGACACATGCTCAAGAGTTACGGCCATTGCGTGTTTCAGCCCCGCATTCTCCGCCGCCAGCGCCGAAAACTTCTCGTGTGCCAACTTAACAGCTGCATCAGCCTGCTTAATTGACTCAATCGCTTTCTGTTGGTCTTCGGACAGAGCCAAAATCTTGGCCTCCGCTTCAGCAAATTTACGCACCAGATATTCAGCATTTGTTTCATTCACTTTCAGATCTCGTGGTACACATTTCCCGCGAAGAAACCCTTCCATTTCGAAAACATTCATGCGCATGTGCGTAACTCCGATAACTCGTTAAAGCGCTCCATAAACATCCCGTAGGCATGGCTCGGAGCCAGTGGAATAACTTTGAACATTTCTGTTGCCGGGATACCTTCCAGTACTGGCCAGAAAGAGCCATCATCAAGCCCGAGATCGCGGCGTTCGGTTGCCAGCATGATGAGATCGGCATATTTCACTGGCGTGCTCATAACAGGAGGTAACCCGTATTTCTCACGGATTACGGCGTCTATTTTTTCTTCCATCCGTTTATAGTCAGGAAGAAGTCGTTTCAGTGGTGCGGGGATGTCCTGGCAATATGCTTCTGTTGCATCATGCATTAAAGCTTCAAAAGCAAATTCCTGCGGCACCAGCTGGCTGCAAAGCACCGCATGTTGGGCGACGCTGTAGAAGTGAGAAAGATGACCGGCAAAGCGGCAGATATTTGAAAGGGAAACCGCGATATCGTTAATAACGATGTCGTCTTTATTTATCTTGTCATAATAAAAATGCTTCCCGGAAAAAGTTTTAATAAATGACATTTCGTTCTCCACTTTATATGCGCTGCACCGCGCTGAATTCGGGTAAAAGGAATCCCGCACCATCCGGCGATTATTGAGTTAATTACGTTTCCATAAATGCCCCCGCAGGAGCATTTGCAGTAATGAAATCAGGCGGTGAAAGTACCAATAAAGGTTTCTACTTTGCTGTCTTTGAATTTCTCAACAAGCAGATCACGAAATTCGTTAGCCATTTCTTCCTGCACTGCTTCCAGCTGAATAATGCGCAGAACCAGTACAGGACGATCGCCAGTGATAATGCTGAGGCGTAATTTAAATGGACGTTCTTTCAGACCTTCAAACGGAACGCATTTAAATTCAAATGCCACTGGCATAATATCTTTGGTCTTCGCTTCGACAGACTCCATCAGGGAGCGTTTGCCGCTGAAGTCATTATCTTCAAAATCAGCGGTCTGGTTTGCTTCAATCGTGATTTTACGGACCGCCGCAGCCGCTTTTGTTGCCTGAATAGCGTCACCATTAGCATCAAAGCCCACAAGGTAGTCGGACCAGTCTTCAATCCATTCTGCCAGTGACTTCTGGGAGTTACGCTCGCCGTTAACAGACAACAGGGCAGAGAACGGTGCTGTCTTTTTCAGTTTGAGAGTGGCGGTGTTATCTGCGTGACCTGGTTCATCAATAGTACCCAGGTTAAGCACACTGACTGCTCGCATATTATCGGCATCGATAAAGCAGCGGGTGCCTTCATCTGCAAGATCTTTAGAATAACGGGTAAAGTCATCGATGCTGGCAGTGGAAAGCGCACCACGGAAACGGAAGCGATTTAAATTAAATTTTTCCAGATCATGAATGCGGAAATTCTCAGGCAATGCCACAGCATCGGCACCAATCTTACTGATAATTTCATTAACACCCTGAGCAGAAATAAGGGAATGGATTTGATTAATTGCGGTTGCGTCTAAGTTCTGAGACATAATAAGTCCTCACTATATAAAGATATTCAGTGATGAGATAAATAATCGGTTAATTAAGAACGATATTAATGACCTGCTGCGCGGAGTTTTCCGTCAGGTTCACCGGCAAGAGTCAGTAATTGTCCCTGGTCTTCCTGCAGAATAGTCAGGCGACCACCGCGATTGACATACATCGGCGTTTCGGTGGTGTCTTCTTCGGAAATTTTCCCGCGGTTAGTCGGGCGAACATATGAGAGTTTGTGTTTGATTTTCACACGGTTCTCATCAAACGGTTCGATTTCCAGGTTGAGCGAGACCTTACCTTTGGTTTTCGTGTTCATCACACCGGAAGCGACTTCACTGAGAACAGCTCCGATTTTGGTTTCAAATACGCCGCCGTCCAGCTCCCCGATAAATGCCTGCACATCAGTACTACGTTCGCTAGCCATTTTGCTGCTCCTCATCATATCGACCCTGCAAGGTCGGTTGGTTTCCCCACAAAACAGAGAAGAACACCTGCGGTGGCAGCCGCCCGGATGGATTGGGTTATGAGCCCGTCGTCCGGTGATGCTCTTCTCTGTTTTGTAAAAAGAGCGGTACCAGCCGGAAGCAAGTGTACAAACTGGTACCGCCAAAGCAGTGGCTGTTGTGGTGACCGGTGCTGATCTCCGGCTTGCGGTTATTTCAGACTCTCACGGGCGTTTAATTGCCCCGCCGAACAGCTCTTTTCCGCAATAGCTGCAATGTCTTTCGCGCATCAGCCTGCGCCTTCACCACAACACTGAGAGCACTTAGCCAGTTACGGCACCACACTTTGTCGCGGTTCCATAAATGCCCTCATCGTTGCACCCTGGTCTCTTCCCAGGCGTCAAACCGAATCGCCACGCTGGTTAGGCGTCTTATCAGCATCATCATTGACTTGCACATTCCGGCTACCTGGTTTGTTTGCCCGAGCAAGGAGTGGATTGTCTCCTTTAACGTCCCCAGACCGCTAACGACGCATGTGCCATACGCCGTGTTACAACCAAATTTTGTTAGTACCTTGTTTGTTGGTCTGGAAAGAAAGATAAAATGAAGTTGCGCATTATGCAAGTATTTTTGTTGCGAGATATGCAATTTGATGAGTAATGAAAAGCCACCTTCGGGTGGCTAATTGATGAGGAGGTAAGGGTTAATTGTGTCGCTTAAGGGTTTGTGACTGGCTGATTAAGACCTTTCCAAAGACCATAAACCGGTGTTCATTTTCGCTGGTAATTCCCCATTCACGGTAAATCTGGTTATCAGAAATTACCAGTAGTTTGTCAGGTATCATTTGCAGTCGTTTGACATAAATTTTATCATCAAAACCAAACACATAGATACCATCCCCATCAAACTGATTGATACTGATATCAACGAAGATGAGATCTCCTGGCTCAATGGTTGGACACATACTGTCCCCACGAACGTTGATAACTTTAATGTGATTTGCTGGTCGTCCACCAAACATCGATACAGCATTATCAGTTCTGTATTCAATGGCATGAATCACATCAATGACATCACCGCCCTGGATAAGGCCATTTCCCGCACTGGCACTGACATCCAGCATTTCAATACGGAATACATCCTTCACCTGCGCAACATCCTCACTAATACTGTTTTTACATACAGTATTACTTTTGAGGTCTGAGGTAAAGAGATCAGCAATATCAACACCTAAGCTCCTGGCAATATTACTCAGGGCTTGTTCAGTGAATTGTTTCTGCTTACCTGTTTCGAGGCGCGAGATATTCGCCGCATCCACTCCTATTGCTTCAGCGAGATCGGCGATTTTCATGTTCTTCGCCTGGCGAAGTTGTCTGACTCGATTTCCTATGTTCATGCGTTTATTACATTTCTTTATTGCGCGTTAAGCAAATCAACTTGCGCAAAATATTTGCGTGAAATAATATGCTCATCACGCAATATGTGGAGGTTATATGCAATCACCATTACGGAATGTGCGTAAGGCGCACGGATTTACTTTGCAGCATGTTGCTGCGGGCGTTCAGGTCAATCCAGCGACGCTGAGTCGTATTGAAAGACTGGAACAAATTCCATCTATCGATCTTGCAGAACGTCTGGCCAATTTTTTTAAGGGTGAAATCAGCGAAATGCAGATTCTTTATCCGGCACGTTTTCAATCTAGCCAAAACCAGAATGGGTTTAAACCACAGGAACAGGAGGTAAGCCGTGGGTAAGCATCACTGGAAAGTGGAAAAACAACCTGAGTGGTACGTGAAAGCTGTCAGAAAAACTATCGCGGCATTGCCTGGGGGTTACGCTGAAGCTGCTGACTGGCTGGATGTAACAGAGAACGCTTTATTCAACCGCCTTCGTGCAGATGGCGATCAGATTTTCCCGCTGGGATGGGCAATGGTTTTACAGCGTGCGGCTGGCACTCACTACATTGCGGATGCTGTCGCACAGTCTGCTGGTGGGGTGTTCGTATCGCTTCCTGAAATTGAGGCAGTAGAGAACGCCGATATAAACCAGCGCCTGCTGGAAGTCATTGAACAGATCGGCGGTTATTCCAGACAGATTCGTTCAGCAATCGAAGACGGTGTAGTGGAACCGCATGAGAAGACAGCAATTAACGACGAACTGTATCTTTCAATTTCGAAGCTCCAGGAGCATGCAGCACTGGTCTACAAAATCTTCTGCGCTCCAGAAAATAGTAACGCCCGCGAGTGTGCAGCTCCGGGCGTCGTGGCGTCGATTGCTTCTGGTTGTGGAGAAACTAACGCATGAATAGTTTAACGGCAAATAACCGTTTGTCGCAACAGCTGGTGGTCAGCGTCGCTGAACACCTGTTGTTACGGCATGAATGCAGATTACCAAATCACCTGGCTGTAAGTAACCACAGAGAACTTTACCTGACTGTGGGGGGCGAGTTGTGCAGGAACTTAACCGCTGGTTTCGTGACGGAAGAGGGCTTTATGTCCATGTTATTCGTTGGGAGCCAGAAACACAGCGCGTTATCTATCTTCGCAAAGACTACCCGCATGAGTGCTTTAGTCCTTTGTGGAAATTCAGGCGTGATTTTGTTGAGTGTGAAGGACCACCAGCATATTGATTCTGCAATTCCGGGACGTTACACTGTTCCGGCACCTTATAAAGCGGGTGCCGGGCGTGGAAACCCGAAATTCAATATAGAGCACAACCGCGCTCATGCGGTTTTTTCGTGTCATGAGCATCGTTACGCCCAAATTATGGTGGGGCGTGCAGGGCCAACTTCGGTTGGGCCGGGTTCTATGTTGACCGGTATTTCCACCCCTGTACGTCTCACCACCTATATGGTCGTGGAAAGCCTTGGTGGTGAGTTCATTGAATTCAACATAGGGGCTGTCACCATGACTACTCTCCCAACCCAATCTCACCCTGAAATCACGATTATCAATGGTCGCGTTGTCACCACATCTCTTGCAGTAGCTAATTACTTTACTAAACGGCATGAGCGGGTTTTAGATAGAATTAGAAACCTCGAATGTTCCGCTGAATTTACTGAACACAATTTTGTGTTAAGTGAATACACCGACGCATCAGGCCGCAAACTCCCTTGTTACCAAATCACCCGCGACGGTTTTGCGTTTCTTGCTATGGGTTTCACGGGTAAACGTGCTGCCCGGTTCAAAGAGGCATACATCAATGCCTTTAACCAGATGGAAAAACTGCTTTCAAAGCCATCCACGCTGAGCGATGCCGCAGATAACGCCAGCGTGCTTTACTCCCACCTGTCGGTAATCCACAAGGTCTGGCTGCAGCAGCTTTATCCCATGTTGGCAAAAGCCGAATCCCCGCTGGCTGTAAGTCTGTATGACCGCATCAACGACGCGGCGCTACTGGCCAGTCTCATAAATTTGTCGCTGAACCCTTCAGAGGTAAGGGGGCGCAAATGATCCGGAATATTTTCAAACGGTTTACCAATCAGACTTTCCGTTGTCCTCGTCCTGGTCAGTGGTACACCACGCCTGCAGGGCATGTTCTACGTGTTAGCCTGGTTGACCGTGAATGTCAGAAGGTGATTTGTGAACCGCTGGGCCGTAATTACCGCGTCAGTATGCCGCTTATAGCCTTTTGCTCCGGAAAAATGTTTAAGCGTCTGGGAGGTGTGGCGTGAACTGTTTTCAGTTTGTGTGCGGATGTGCTTTCGATAACCCGATTCAGCGCCTGATTATGTTGCGTGTTTTGATGTCGGGTTCTTCAGACGGTGAAGGCGAGAGAGTTATTGATCATCAGGTGCTTGCTGATTTCTGCTGTTGTTCTAAGCAAGCGATATTCAGGGAAACCCTGGCACTGGAAAGAGCTGGTTATCTTCATATCCGAAAAATTGCAACGCTTACTATTGATGCAAAAGCCAGACTACAACCTGCGCGTGGCTACACAATTCTCATGCTGCGGAAGGAGGTTGTATGAGCCGTTACGCCCCCACACCGGAAGTTATGGCTATTGGTCAAATTAATATTTCCGGCAATGTTACACCTGCGACCTGGTGGAAATATATTCGACTACCCAGTGGGCGTCCGGATGCGACGGCTATCGCTCTGCTTTCAGAGATCGTTTACTGGTACCGCCCGACAGAGGTCAGGGATGAGCACACCGGAGCGTTGCTGGGATATCGCAAGCGTTTTCAGGGCGACAAACTGCAAAGAAGCTACCAGGCGTTTGCTGAGCAGTTTGGTTTCGGGAAAAGGGAAACCGCAGATGCGCTGAAGCGTCTGCGCGATGCAGGGTTTATTACTCTGGATTTACGCACGGTGGAAATGCTCGATGGGGTGAAATGCAGCAATATTTTGTTTGTCGGGATCAACCCACAGGCAATTGCGGCCATCACCACACCTTCTTCTGTTTCGCCAGAAAGTAACAGCAATAATGCAATCAGCGATACAGCTATTACGTTAAAACGGAACACCCCCCGACGTCATAACGGAACAGGGGATACGCCGAATGTTGATACAAATACAGAGATTACTACAGAGATTACAACGGAGACTAAAAACACTATTGATGCATCCGCTGACGCGTCTGCGCCAGCGCGTTCTGCCCGACAGGAATATTCACCGGAATTTGAACAGGCCTGGCAGGAATATCCCAAACGTGCTGGTGGCAATTCAAAATCAGCAGCCTTCAAAGCCTGGAAAGCCCGTTTGAACGAGGGGGAAAACCCCGAAACCATGCTGGAAGGTGTGAAACGCTACGCGGGCTGGGTATCTGCGATGGGCAATAGCGGCACACAATTTGTGAAACAGGCTGTCACGTTCTTTGGTCCGGATCGTCATTTCGAAGAATCCTGGGAAGTTCCTGCGGTATCTGCAGCCAGACGCGAGGACCCGTACTTCAAAGCCAGTTACGACAACGTGGACTACAGCCAGATCCCGACAGGATTCAGGGGGTGATCATGAGTCTGATGAACGATGTACAGAAATTCATTGAAGCCCATCCGGGGTGTACTTCAGGTGACATTGCGGATGCTTTTGCTGGTTACTCACGACAGTGCGTTCTGCAGTCAGCAAGCAAGTTACGTCAGAGTGGCCGTGTGGCTCACTGTTGTGAAGGGAAAACACGCAGACATTTCCCACACCAGGCTGAGATATCGCAGGAGGAGAAACTGCAACCTGTTCTTGAAACCATACCTGTGCGCAATTTCTATGTCGGCACTAACGATCCCCGGGTGATTTTGTGCCTGACCCGCCAGGCGGAAGAACTGGAGTCCAGGGGCTTATACCGTCGTGCTGCAACCGTGTG
>ENA-OWOI01000354-OWOI01000354.1-gut-metagenome-genome-assembly--contig:-NODE-354-length-11946-cov-87.954251_pt1 | contig 11946 bp, 17 predicted proteins | sample MGYA00248258_ERZ651800 | MGnify/ENA primary metagenome ERZ651800 (study PRJEB26908, sample SAMEA4031704) | gut metagenome | biome: gut; feature: normal infant; material: stool | place: China | collected...
TCGTAAACAGCTTCGTGGTGGATTGTCTCTGTCCATGCTTCTTTATCTACAATCCATTTGTCTTCGTAAACAGCTTCGTGGTGGATTGTCTCTGTCCATGCTTCTTTATCTACAATCCATTTGTCTTCGTAAACAGCTTCATGGTGAACTGTTTCTGTTCCAACCTGCACTTCTACCTGTTTTGTTGTATAACCACCTGTTGTACCATCATTCAATGCATGGTCTTTTCCATGTTGTAAAGTATTTCCTGTAATATCTGCACCACAATCATTGCAAATGTCTCTCCACTGTAATTCGTAAATCGGCACTTCTTCATCCCATGCATCTTTCACCAGAACTTTTTCCCAGTGACCTTCTTCCTCATGCTGAACCACTTCATCCCATGCATCTTTCACCAGAACTTTTTCATAGTGACCTTCTTCCTCATGCTGAATCACTTCATCCCATGCATCTTTCACCAGAACTTTTTCATAGTGACCTTCTTCTGGATGTTCGATTTTCACGATATTGTCTACCCAGTGATGTTCATGTGGTTTATCTGGATTCTCTGGTTCTACCGGAATGGATGGCTCTAATGGAATCAACGGAATGCTTGGTTTTTCTACAGGTATAGATGGCTCTAACGGAATCAACGGAATGGATGGATTCTCCGGCTCTACAGGTGTGGATGGTTCAATCGGTGTCAGCGGAATCTCTGGTGTTTCTGTTCCAGTCTGTCCACTTCCCTGTGTTGTATTGTCATTTGTTGTGCTGTTATTTTCTGTATTAGAGACTGGTGTATTCTGTGGAGTTGTTGCAAGCAGATTCCTTTCATTTTCGATACGCTCTTCCATATCCAGATACATTGCTAAAATTTTCGCAGTTTCTTCTTTTGTGATTTCTTTTTCTGGATTAATTTTCTGTTCCTTATCTACATCCACAAACTGATTCAGCAAAGCCCATTTCATAGATGATTTCGCCCACTGTGCGACTGTATCTGCATCTTTCACTTCTGTATTCAGAGTGATGTTGCTCATATTTGTGTCTACAATTCCTTTTTTACTTGCGTAATTGTAAACAATCTGCACTGCTTCCTGTTTGGACAGGCTTTTATCTGCTTCAAACTTATTTTCTGTAAAGAAGCCTTCATTCAATCCTGCAAACAGGTTGGAGTTTTCCGCCCATTTCAACGCACGTCCAAGTTCATTGTCAGCCTTGTAATCTACATCTGCAAATGTATTTTCTCCATCCAGTACCAATGGATTTTTTTCCATACGGTACAATGCTGTCAGAAGCCCCTGTCTTGTCATAGCTTTTTCAGCACCAAACTCATTCTCTGTTTCTGCATCCATGATTCCCTCATCTACCATCTTTTCGATGTAAGAATAGTTTACATTGGTGCTTACAACATCTGTGTACTGATTCGGATTCATTGCATGGACTTTCCCCATATTCCCTGTAAATCCGATTCCTGCCTGTGTGATTGCCAAAGTTGCGATTAAAGCTAAAATAGTTTTCTTTTTCATAATTTTTTCTCCTTTTTGAATGAATTGAATTTTATATTTTCTACTTTTAACACTCATGTGCCAAAAGTATTTCACATTTCCCTACCTTGTAAAGGTTTACATATATCTATAAATATACCATATTTGTAATCTTTTGTCGATTTATTATTTACCGCTTAATCAAAGTTTTGTCTCTGCTTCCTTATCTGCAATTTCGTCTTCAATTAAACTCTCTTTTTCAATTTCCTTTCTGTATTTTTCAATTAAATTCTTTGCCTTTTCTTCTGCATTCTCTTCATTTTCTAATTGACTGAATTCAGAATTTAATTTTTCAATTTCAAAAGATACCTCTTTTTCTTTGTTTTTATCCATTGCACAAATTTTTTTGAGTTCATCCAATGCAGAAGACATTTCCTCTGCATCATCATCAAAAAGAGCAATATAGTATTTTTTTGCATAGTATTCAGCTTTTTTCATTTCTTACACCATTTGACTATATTATAGTCATCCTTTCTTTTCATTTCTGTTTTTTGCAAATCCCATACTGACTGTATGGAATTTTTGTCAAATCCACAATCACTTCATCCTCGGTTGCAAAATAGCATAAAATACATTTTTTCGGAACAGTTACTTCCCATACTTCTTGCCCCTCATTCCCCCACCTCCCTGCAAACCACTCTGCTTGTTCTTTGTTTAAAGTCCATGAAACTGCTTTTTTGTATTTTCTGTTATATTCAGACACCCCTCGATAAATGGTGACTTCCTCTGGAAGATTCAAAAATCTTTGATATTCTTCTTCATCCATCAACTCTTTTTTATCTGCAAAACGAAACCATTTTAAGATTTTATGCGTACTGGCAACGGCATTATTGCTGATATATTCTAACTGTTGCCACCTACACGCAAGAACTTCAGCCATCATCTTCGCATCCAGATATTTTTCTGTATGATTAAGGAACGAAAAGAAATATCTTTTATCTAAAAGCATGTAAATGTGTTTCAAGGAACTTTTCTTTATCTGCTCTTCCATTTGCTCTTCCCATACCTGGCTTTCAGATGGAACATATAAATCCAAGAATCTCATATTTTTGGACGCTACAATATTACTGCTTGTGAACGGATGACTCACCACTAACTCTGAACTTGTTTTTTCAATTGGTGTATGCAAATATAAAAGTGCTATTTCTCTAACTTTTTCCAGTTGTTCTTCTTTCATTTTTTCTCACCCCTTATTCAAATTCAATAATTCGACTTCCTCCCTGTGAGGACTATGCGAACACTCCTTTCATTTTCTGCAAGTATTCATCCCAGTCTTTTCCGCTTGGCGGAAATACGGATTTCACTTTTCTGTCTGAATATTCTTCTTTTATTCCATCTTCCACCTTTTTTGCAGCTTTCCGTCCTGCATCGTCAAAATCAAAAGCTGTCACCACTTCTTTGATGGCTGTTCTTTTTTCCAGATGATAAAACACACTTTTGTATTTTCCCGTTCCATTCAATGCAAGGTAATTATATTCACGGAAATCAATCCCACTGTTATGAAAGAATGTCATAATTGCCATAATATCAATGATGGCTTCTGCTACAATCAATTTGTCACTGTTTTTCTCTTCAATAAAGAAACATTCATTGTAGTTGCACCCTTTCACATCCCACGAAAATTTATTTCCTGTGTACTTTTTACAACAAGCATAATCTTTCGTAGCAAAGACACAATTTCCATATTTGTCTTGATACACAAGTTTTTTATCCAAGAAGTAGTTTACAACTTCCGCATCAATACATCTTTTTTGAGTAAGATAATCGAATACAGAAGTATTGTCACGCCCTGCTATCGGATATTTAATCTGATTGGGTTCGTACTCTTTCCACTTCGGAAGATTTTCTGGCTTTTTAATTGTCCTTTTTACTTCTTTTGTATATTCTCCTGCATCCATTCCATATCTTTCAGCCAATTTTTCCACTGCTTCGTCAAAACTGCAAGATTCGAATTCCATCACAAAATCAATAATACTTCCAGATGCTCCATTGCTGTTTCTCCAAAACATATTTTTTCTTTTACTGATTCTCACACTGTCATGTTCTTTCAGTGAGAAATACGTTCCCATTGAAACTAATGTATACCCACAAGACTGTGCATAATCTGAAATAGATATCTCTTTAATTCTCTCAATCAGTTCTCCGTATTGACTCATTTGTTACTCACTCCTTATGTTTATATAATACCATATTGTACCTATTTTGTCAATGCATTTTCAATAATTTAACAGAAATTAAATACCAAAAAGCTAAACATTGTTAGAAGTATAATAGCAACTACATTTGTTCCAACTGCATAAATAAAACATTTCACTAAACTCTTATCTTCATCATACCAATACAACATAAAAGTCTGGAATATTACAAGTAGTAAATATACTAACCATCCACCATTAGTTAGCACTTCTCCCATCATACTTACATCTATTATTTTTTTAATCATACTTTCCATTATCCTTATAAAACCTCAAAATCCAGAATCACCATATACGGATACTGTCTTTTTTTCTCCTTGTCATAAGTAACCCTGCAAGCCCATTTTGTCAAAATGATGCTCTGTTTATTTTTAAGTTGGCTGAATTTTTCTTTTGCGTCACCCCAAAACCATGCATCCCATGTTTCATAAGCATACACTGGCTTTCCCTGCTCTTCTCCCACTCGGATTGTTTCTGAAACTTTTCCATAATAAGACTTTTCCTTTTTTTCGCTCTTAAAATAACGTACACGGATTTTTGTTTCTGAATACACGTTACCACTCCTTTTCCATTAACAAAGTATCAAACAGAAAACAAAAAGCACTCCCATTTCAACAAATAAAATAATCCCGCCTACAGTACATAGGATTTCATCTTTGTATTCTTTCTTTTTATTTTCTTCTTTTTCTGAAAACAATCTCTTTACCATCTGGAACAATCGAACCATAGAAAAAATCAATCCGATACAAATTAAAGCCAAAAATATCTTCGCACATACCTCAATAAATATGCTAGTTTCTGAATACACGTTACCACTCCTTTTCCATTTAATGCATCAAATAGAAAACAATAAAAACACCTATTCCAACAAATATAATAATTCCACCTACAGCACATAGGATTGCTTCTTTGTATTCTTTCTTTTCATTTTCTTTTTTTATTAAAAACAGTCTCTTTACCAGATGTAACAATTGAACCATAAAAACAATCACTATGGCACAATCTAAAATCAAAGCTATCTTCGCACATACCTCGATAAATATACTAAAAACTTCCATCATATTTCCCTTACCTTTCTGACATGTGAACTTCTAAACAGGCAACTAATGACTACTGTAGAATCTGCATTCGCCGTGACAAAGTAAAAATTTTTAGGCAGGTACAAATTGGGGTCGCTTTTAAAGATTCCTTCCTGTGTCTTTCTCAAGCATCCCCGAATCACGCTACCATCAAACAATTTTAATTCTACCATTTTTCCTAAAAATGTTTCCAAATCTGCTCTTTTCATATGTATCCTCTTAACTTTTTTCTATTACTTCAAGTGCCTTGTCATACGCTTCTTTATGACTATTCCATTTAAAATTTTCACCATCCCGTACTTGCATATCCCCTACATAGGCATAATAATGTTCTCCACCTTGAAATTGTTTGATTCTGATATCAGATTCTTTAAAATCGGGATATACTAATTCTTTTCTCCGACAGAATTGATTATAGTTCAAATCGAATGTATAACCCCCTACACAATTGATATAGATTGCACCATATTCTTCGATTGTCCTCATTTGACCCAATCCGATTTCCATATTCAAACTTCTGAACCCATCCAATATACTTAGTTCGTTCTTCTCAGCTTGCATAACAGCACCTAACAAGATTTTAAAATCTTTGTCTTGCATTTTTTTAATGCGTTCTTCGACACTCAATTTCCCCAGTATTTCATATGGATATCCATCGTTTAAATACATTGAAAATGCTTTGTCAAATTTACCACTGCCTGTTTTTTCGTGATAGTCAGTCAGTTTCTCAATACTATCTATTTTTAACCACCACCCCTTGCTTTCTATATCAAATACAAAAAGGTATTCTATTTTCTCTTTTTTTGCGTCCTGCATATTCTCACCTTTCTTTTTAATTTTCTAATCGCATTCTGTATTTGCTTCATATTCCTCTTTGGATATCAGCTTTACGTTCTCCACGGGAACGTTTGAGATATGAGCCATGAAGCGAATCTGCTCCTTGATAAAATCATCCGATAGATTCACAGTACGGTTATTGTTCTCTTTATTGTTCTTTACATCCCCCTCTACGCTGAACTCTGAATATCCTACACTTCCATCCCCACCATACACTTCACTGTCTAATATTTTAAAATAAAGACGAACTGTTATATATACGAATTTTCCCATCTTACCTTCCCCTTTGCTTGTCTCTCATTTTAATCATTCTGTTGACAGCTTTCTTCTTTATCCAGAATTTCCTTATTTTTTTTCAGTACCATTTCTATCAATAATTCTCTTTCTTCTTCCACTTCATCCAAATCAATATTAAAGAATTCAGCAAGCACTTTCTCTTTATTGATGTAATCTCCGCTCCCGATATAAAATGGTTCTTCCCGTTTTAACTCTGGATTGAAAACATCGAATTTTTCTAATATAAAATCCAAAAACTCACCGCAGATATCCAGTTTTTCTCTTAGTGCATTTACCCTATCCAATGTAGGCGTTTTCATTTCATCCATTACTTTTTTTTCCTCTCTTTCATCATTCCATGCTTGTAATAATATTTCCTAAATCTTTATAAACATTTTTCCAATACTCTTTCAAAAAATCAATAGAATCTATTTTTGCTTCATCCAAACAACTAGATTTTATTTTAATATTCTGTCCAGTAGCATTATCATGTAATTGAAAATCTTTATGCCTTAAAATTGCTATGTTTGTACCTATACCTTCCAAAAACAATGCACTATTTTGTTCATAATCAACCCATTTAAACATATAACTTACCACCTTTTATAAATCTTAGGATTCTTTTCTCCCACTTAAAATCATTGTTTAATTCCAAAATGTACGGAACGGCAAAGCCGTTCCTAGTTATTCCAAAGTTTCATGTTATTCAACAGATACACAGATTGAAGATTCTAAAGAGCAAAACGGACGAACCCCACAACCGCGCCAATCGCAACAGTCGCAGCCCACGTCGCCATGACTGCGAACAATCTGAACAAAGGAAGCCGAGCATCCTTCATTTGTACTGTCTGGTGTATCTAACCAAAACGGTTTTTCATTTTTTGTCCTAAACATACCGTTTTTTCTTACTTTTCTGTAATCATCAAAAGTTCCTAAATGTACCTTACAATCACATGTTCCGTAGGTGTCCAACCCATCCATAGATAGTAAATCAACTGTATCAATCAATACATTTTCTTTTCCAAAACCTTTATAGATATCAGTCAGAATATCTCCATTTTCATCATTTAAAATATTTTTGATTTCAGATTTACTAAAATCATTCTTTTCTGCATCGAATCTATAAATATCTTTTAATAATTCTTTTCTCCATACTTTTGTTTTCCGGTTCTCTACATCCTGCTCCACCACATACCATTCATTTCCAATGTTGTCTACAATCACGTTTCCAACCTTGCATTCATAAAGCGGTTTCGTACATGTGAGTCCTAATGATTTTCTTAATTCTTCGGTTAATTTAATCACAAGATTATTTCCGTCAACTGTTACATTTGCTTCGTTTACTTCAATATTCATAATATTTCCTCTGCTTTCCGTCTTTCTTAAAGACTTGAAACACATCTTTTCTTTACACTATTATATTACCATATATTCCCTATTATGTCAAGAGAAATATTGCATTTGTTTTCAAAAATTCCCTCTTGCAATCCGCTACCCAGTGGGATAGAATCTGCTTCCGGTGCGGGGCGGTGGGGATGCAAGGGCTACAAGATAGCCCTGCGTAACTTCCGATTTTGAATATGTAGTGCAGACGGTTTTGGCTTTTACAATGATTGTTCGCATACGGATATCCTCACTGGTGAGGAATCTCTTCCGTATGCGGTAGCATTCCCCAAAAAGCCAAAATCCAGATGGTCAAGAATGGCGGGCTACCGCCAAAGGTGGAGATTTTTCGCAGAAAAATACTACCTGTGTCTTGACAATCTGGAAGTCGGAACGTATGAGATGCCCTTTTGACGCTCTCAGCCTTGATTCTGGCGGTTTTTCCGGCTTCACTCGATACTTTTATCGAAAACGGCAAAAACACGCTCTACAAGGCTGTGAGCGTGTTTGTATTCCCGACTTCTTTGTGTAATATTCTCAAAATATAAACCTAGTTCCATTCACTTTCACCACTAATACTCTATCTCCGATTATCTCCCACCAGACACCCCTTTCCATACGATAGGGAGATATTTGGATAAGAGTATTTCTGCATAATAGCAAAAGACTACTACGATTACGGGTATTAAGAGAAAAACAAAACCACCTACATACATACTGTTGCCTAAAAATACATTTGCCATTTTATTGAGGAATAATGCCATGATTTGATGCACCGCATAAATGAAAAAAGTATTTTTCATCCACTTTTTAGCATCTGGTAAACCAATCATCCAGATAAAATACCACAAGAATATTGCTCCGCATAATTTATATATATAGTTCCAACCACTTTGATTATATACAAAAAATAATACATAGCTTATACATAAACTAACCAGAGAAACAATTACACATTTGTAAATAAGTGTTTTCTTTGGCGTTGCAGCTTCTTTCCAATGGATACTGATATAACTTCCTATCAAATAATAGGAACTCCATCCTAAAATGTCATTCGCTTTTACAGGAAGATACGGAACAAATACTGCTGAAACATTTAAAGCGAATACAGATAGGACTACTAACAATCCTACCCACTTCTGTTTCAAAAGCCCGTAAATAACAGGACATAAAAACGAAAAAATAATTAAATATGACATGAACCAGAATACAGGATTGTATTTATACAAAAACACAGCATCAGCCAATTCTTTCAAGGAAAATGGAACATCCGTATCAAATAACTGACTGACATATGGAATTTTTCTTGCTACAAGATGCAGGATGTAGTATAACAAATTCCATAGTAAAAATGGCACTACAAGGCTGAAAAATCTCCGTTTCAATTTTACAGAAATTTTCCCCCATGTAAAATTTCTGTAAAAAAGATATCCAGAACACATAAAAAAACTGGGGACTGCCAAACATGCGATTTTATCAATTAAAAATGATATGGAATGGTTTATCCACCCTACAGGTTCTATAAAGATGTACATATTCTGTGCATGAATGCATACAACAAGAATGCATAGAACAAAATTGTACCATAGTATCTTATTTTTAAAAGTTTCTTCTTTCATAGTTTTTCTCACTTTCTGTCTCTCTTTAAAATTCAAATTATTTTTTACACTACTATATTACCATATTTACCCTAATATGTCAAGAAATGTATTGCTTTTATGTATCAAAATATATTGATAACAAGAAAAAAGATGCTCTCCTATTATCTAAAGGATGCATCTTTTTCTTTTATTCCTTAAATCCGTTTTTCACACAATACCACATGAAAATACGAATTACCATTCCCATTCCATATCCAGATTCTGTGCAGATTTCTTGAAATCTTCTTTGAGTTTCCGCTGAAACCTCAATCCCTATCCTGCTTTTTCCGCTTTTTAATACGGAATCCGAATTTTCAATATTATTTTTCATAAATCTGTTCACTTTGTACGGTATTTTTTTTCCCTCAATCGTTTTGACGATAAATGTTTCAACTGCATATTTGACAGTGATATTTGATTCTTTACAAAATATGTCAAATTCGTTTTTTAGATTTTCATCTAAACGCACGGATATTTGTGCATTTTTCATGTCTCTTCTCTCTTTCATTTTTTCTTTCATAACCACCTTATCTTATCATATTCTCTTTAAAAAAAAAAGGCATGACACTAAAATAGTTAGTGTCATGCCCTATAATGTCTATCATTCCTCTTCTACGATTGCTTTCACTTCTTGAATGATAATGTCTTTCTGCTCCTTTAATTCATATCTTTTGCCGATACTTCTTACTTCATCTACCAGAACATTGATAGCATCCCTGTAGTACATCATCATATTTTCTGCTTCTTCTTTGGAATGAAATTCATAAATCTCGCTTACTTCCACACCCAATTTTTCCAGAAGTTCTTTAATTTCTTCGCTTTTTTTGAACTTCTTTTCTTCTTCATTGGATTCTTTTTTCTCTGTTTTGTGACTTTCTTCCACTTCTTCTTCCTCACCGTGAGGTTCTGGTTCTTCGGTTTCTTCTTCTTTTTCTCTCTGGCTCTCTTCCCATCTTTTTTCGTCTTCATCCATCCTGTCTGCTTCGGCTGAAATCGGGTCATGCTCTCTTCTTACTTCATCATTTCTATTTTTCGGCTCTTCCGATTTGCTTTCGCTTGGTTCAGATGGAATAAAAGAATTTAATGGCAATCCACTGTCTCTTGGCAAATCTTTGATTTCAGCCCATGTTTTCTTGCCGTTTCGGTATCCATCCACAATCTCTTTCATGGTTGTTCTTGTTAAGTCTACCTCTGCTTTTAAGGCTTCCTGCATGATTGCATAGATTTCTCTCTGCTCGTCTTCTGAATGGCTTGCCATTGGCTGAACACTGCTCATTCCAACCTGCTCCGCTCTTACCATATCCCATACTTCACGGATAATTCTGTTCATCATATTATAACGGTCTGCCTGCTGAACGGAAATTCCTAAACGTCTTGCCACTTCTTCACGGATAGAACCTTTGAAGCCTTTTTCTTTCAAATATTCTTCATGCATCTTATATCTATTGCAGAAAAGAAGTGGGTCTTTTGAACTGTCTCTTTGTGAGTTTGCCAGAAGAACCGCATTGTGCAAGTCCGATTCGTTGTTGAACTTTCTTACGATACATGGAAATGTCTCAATCCCAACTTTTCTTCCCGCCATTCTTCTTCTATGTCCACTGACAATGGTATATTTCCCCGCTTCCATCCCAAAGTCCGTAACCTCAATCGGGTCTGTGAATCCGTTTTCCTGCATAGATACTTCCAAATCTTCTGTATGTGTAATATCTTCTCCATTTTTTTCAAAATCAAACAGGTTTTCATCCGCAATCAGCTTCACCTGTACAATATTTGCCTTTTCTCCGCTTGCTTTTGCAACTGCGTTAATCTGTTTCATGCTCCCTGCTTTTCCGAAATTCTTTGCCATAATTTTTCCTCACTTTCTGTCTTTAAGACTTATAACTTCTCTTTACTATTATAGTATATCACAATGTACCCAATCTGTCAAGAAATATATTGCAATTTCTTGACTTTTTTAAGTACGCCATCTTTGAATCTTATCGAAAATCTGCAATTCTTTTTTCCATTGCTTTTACCAGTCTTTCATAAGCACTTCTGGATTTTGAAAACATTTTGTAATAGCTGATAGGTCTTCCAAACATGACCGCTTCTCTCAAATCCGATAGCAACGGAATCTGTACATCAATAAAGATATCCCCGAACTCTTCCAACTGCTCCTTGATGAATTTATCGACTGCACAATTTTCCATATATCTTGAAAGATAAATTCCCAAAATATTCAGATTCGGATTTACTTCTCTGGCTTCGTTTACCATATCAATCAAATCCCCATATCCATTGACTGAAAATACATCAGAAGAAAATGGAACAATTACAAAATCGACAATCTGTGAAAAACAGATTTCATTCAGTCTGAAATTGGATGGTGGCATATCCACCAATACCCAATCATATCCTTCTTCTTCGATATATTTACTCAATTTTTCTTCTATGTCAATATCTTTTGTTAAGTTTTCTTCATTTTCCAACTCTACAGATGCAACCATTACGTCAACACCAAAATACTTCGGTTTTGCATTCCCCCTGCTCTGGAACAATGCTTTTCCAACTGCTTCTTTCGCTTCACAAGTTCCTTTCAAAAAATCATAGACTGTTTTTTCTGGCATTTCAGAATTCATCAGTAATGTTGTAGATGCATTTCTCTGTTTGTCTAAATCAATTACCAGAACCTTTTTTTTCGAGTCTGCAAGAACTCCTGCTACATGGAAGATAGATGTTGTTTTTCCACAACCGCCTTTTCCATTAATGAATGCAACCTTATTTACCATAACATTTCCTCTCTTTCTACCTTTCGGATTTGAACATTAACTTTTCTTTACAATTATATGTTACCATAACACACCCAAAATGTCAAGAATTATATTGCATTTTCTAAAACTTTTTTCCTATCCTTTCGGAACACATTCTCCCCATACGACAGAATCATTGCTTCCGGAGCGGGGCGGTGGGGATGCAAGGGCTACAAGATAGCCCTGCGTAACTTCCGATTTTGAATATGTAGTGCAGACGGTTT
>ENA-OWOI01000365-OWOI01000365.1-gut-metagenome-genome-assembly--contig:-NODE-365-length-11718-cov-32.134525_pt1 | contig 11718 bp, 5 predicted proteins | sample MGYA00248258_ERZ651800 | MGnify/ENA primary metagenome ERZ651800 (study PRJEB26908, sample SAMEA4031704) | gut metagenome | biome: gut; feature: normal infant; material: stool | place: China | collected 2015...
AGTAATACGATATTTTCATTACGTTCTATGAAGCTGAGTGAGCGTAACGACTGGAGTTGCTTCTGCGGTGCTCCGGTAGCGAATGTGAAGTCATACTCTTCGAACGTTTTCACCGCCGGGAAGGCTGCCATTCGGGTATACATTGCCTGTTTACGTTGATGACGTGCCAGTTTTTCTTCATGAAGCAGATGTTCCAGGAAGTCCATATAACTCCATTTCTGGTCTACTGCCTGTTGTGACAGCGCAGGCGCTGCGCTTATAAGGCTTTCCAGTTGCAACTGCCCGGCGAGTGCCATCAGTCGTTGATGTTGCGGTTCCATCATCACGCCACTCCCCTGCAGAATGAGTCGTAGATGGAGAGTGGATGATGCAGGGGGGAGGTTGTCGAAGTTCACCAGATTTTCACCAGGATGCACGTCATACTCTTTTTTCTCCGGAGGCAGTGCCAGCATGGACTGCTGCTCTTCGAGCCTGCGATCGCAGGGACGGGCCTGGATTGTTTCATGCTTTCGTTGGTTAGCAACATCGTGCAGCCAGCGCAGACCGTGGCGGTTGGCTGTTTCAATATCGACAGTGATCCCCATCGGGCGCAGGCGAGTCATTAGTGGGATGTAAAAACTGTTACGGGTGTACTGCACCATCCGTTCCACCTTACCTTTAGTCTGTGCCCTGAAGGGGAGACACAGTCGGGGAGATAAGCCCATCTCCTTGCCGAACTGCCACAGCGAAGGATGGAACCGGTGCTGACCGGTCTGATATGCATCACGTTGCAGAACCACAGTTTTCATATTGTCATACAACACTTCGCGCGGCACACCACCAAAGAAGCGGAACGCATTACGATGGCAGGTCTCCAGCGTGTCATAACGCATATTGTCAGTGAATTTAATGTACAGCATTCGGCTGTATCCGAGAACGGCAACGAACACGTGAAGCGGTGAGCGGCCATTGCGTATAGTGCTCCAGTCAACCTGCATCTGTCGTCCGGGGTCAGTTTCGAACCGAACGGCAGGCTCCTGCTCCTGAGGAACCGAGAGAGAACGAATGAACGCCCTGAGAATGGTCATTCCGCTGGTCTCTGATCTCGCGAGCGATTACCGTTGCCGGGATTTTGTAAGGATGAGCTCTAAATGTGAATGGCACGATTATGCGGGATACCTACACCTATTCTGAGCGAGTCGGGTGATAGTGGTTCTCCGCTTTTCGCATGGGACAGTACTCTCAACAACTGGGCAGTAATCCCACTGGACTTTGTTAATGACAAAATCACTGATGCACTAACGTAAAGAGCAAGCAAGTGCTGGAAAGTTCTAAGTTGTCTGGTTATCAGGAGCGAGTGCCTCTGCGAACTGCTTAACGTAATAGTTAAGCTTAGTTTTAGCGCAAACTCCAAAGAAGCTTCGGCGCCTTTTTTGTATTGAGCGCTCTACAAAGATCTCATCTATTAGGACCCGTACCTAGGATGAAGCAGAACTATAGCGTCACCTGTGCACTCAATAAGTAAATCTATGCACGGTTAATAATCAATCTAAAAAAAGTGGCTGGTAAATAATTTGTTCGTGAATTGTTGTTTTTGTGTGTGCTAACGACAGGGATTAGATACGTTATTAATCATGTAACTATTATGACACTAACTTATTTTTGTTTTTTTCTAAAGTTCTATAATCAGTAACTTACTGATACTTAATCAAATTTTACATCTTAAAACAAAATGCAAAAAAAAATCCAATCCCCATACTTATGCTTTTTTTAGATATAAACTCCGTTTATTACCAGTAAAGTGGTGATATGGTCTGCACTTATCGATAAGTGTAGATATTTATGTTGCTTTTGCTATTTGCTGCTTTTGGGCTTTTTAGTAAACTTCAAACAACTCCAACGGCAACTGGCAAATAATATATTTGTATATAAATTAATTTTATTTATTATCTAACATCGTTTGTAATAGAAGATGCAGCCCAATTAGAGGAGAGAAATACAATCCATCTAAAAACATGTCAGAAAATCATTTTGAGATATTGCTCTCACTGAGGTCAATTAATGGACAAAAAGTGAGATTAGCGCTCAAGGATTATTTCGTAGACGGCTGTACGAGAAAAAACGTGCGACAGGAATAATGTGTCTCAGGGGTACTTTTCATAAGTATGCGAAAAGTAATGCAGACAAACTGGTTGGTTGCAAGCATAGCTGAATTTTATATACCGAAACGATTTTAGGTATTTATCTGGGCGTACATGCCTGCACCCAGAAAAATAAGCCGTAAATTAATTACGGAGGGTAACGTAGAAAAGCTTCGTTAAAATAATCTACTCTTTTTATAATTAACTTATCTAATATTTGGAAATCTGGAGTTAAAATGAAAAAGTTAACCTTAGTTGCAACTATGGTTGCATCTGCTTTTGCTGTGAATGCTAATGCCGCTACAACCTCTGCCAGCGTAGAACTCACTGGTAAAATTATTCCTGCTGCTTGTACGGTAACTGCAACTGCTGACAATGGTCGTATGGATTTCGGTACAATTAAAGGAAGTGAGTTAAGCGGGAAAATAAAAGAAGGTACACTTACCGTTAATTGCGAACAGCCAGTGACAGCAATTGTTAAGGTTTCCGGAAATAATGGCACTGAAGAAGGAAACAGTGGCAACGCAGCTGTTTTCAAAACAGATAAAGAATTCGTTCACTACATGGTGCACATCAAAAATGCGAATGCCACTGGTGGTTCTGAGCCCAAAAAAATGCTTATTACCAATGATGCTTCTGTGAAAGATATTAACATCTATCAGTTAAGTTCAACTCAATTTAAAAAGTCGCCTTCAACCTCTCTGCTTTTCCCTATGCAAGGCTCATACTTTGCAATGGGTGATGATGCAGGTACTGTTGGCTCATTCACCAACTTAACTGCAGAATATCGAGTTGGAGTTACCTTTGATCGAGAAAAAACCCTGGCTGCGCTTCAAAGCAGCGGGGAGCAAACCTTCAATGGTACAGTTAATTTCGATATCAGTTATCTCTAAAATATTTTGATTAAAGATGTAGCAACGGACTATGCCCGTTGCTACATTAACCCGAGAAACATCTCATGTTAAAATATTTCATCACTGCATTTTTATATTTTGTATCATTATCTTGTTTTGCCTTGGGGATGCAACCAGAAACCACTGTGCTTGTTATCAATCAAGAATCTGGAGAAGCCTCGATCTCTGTACGAAACACTAATAAAGTCCCGACTTTACTACAAGTAAAAATAGTGGATTTAGAACAAGGCGAAGATGCAATCGTACTTGCCGCCCCAGCAATTTCAAAGGTCGATAGCGATGAGGAGCAAGTGGTTCGTTTTTTTTTGCAAACGAGGGGGGAACTAAAGAGCCAAGTCCTAAAAAGAATTAACTTTATTGGATTACCAGCTCGCAGTGAAAATGATAAGGAAAAATCGACAATGCTGGTTGGGGTGAACCAAAGTATCCCGTTAATAATAAATCCAGTTGGGTTAAAGAAGGAAGACACCCCCTGGAAATATCTCGCCTATAAATTTAATGAGGGTGGGGTTTCTTTGTATAATCCATCACGATATGTCGTAAGGTTTCATCCAAAAATAAAAATAAATGGTGAATATGTCAAATTACAACAATCATATTTAGCTCCAAATCAAGAACTAAAAGTAGATTACAAGAAGTCACCATCCGAAGTTAAAATAAGACCTGTTGGCTTGTATGGCGAAATTAGAAATGAATATAAAATCGAAAAAGCAAACAATTAAAAAATGCGCCACCTTAATTTTTTCTATTTATTTGCCGAATGCACAAGCTGAAAGCTTTTATTTTACACAAGCAGACATTCAATCAGCTGGTATATCAACAGAAAGTGCGAATAAACTTCTTAAGAACAATTCGTTTCAGTTTGGTGTAAGACATATACCTATTTATATTAATGGTAATGTTGCAAACTATGAGGGAAATGTATTTATTGACAATGGCGGCCAGCCTTGCATAACAAAAGCGTTGATGAAAGAAGTTGGTCTCAAAAGTGATGCTGCCTCTTTTGATAATAATGGGTGTCTAGAAATTGATGGCAAATCTTCATTTAAGGTAACACCTGACCCGAAACATCAGCGTATTGATATCTCGGCTCCGATTACCGTGCTGTCATCCAATTCTGAAATATTTTCAAAAGGGGGCAATGCCGCATTACTAAATTATAATTTAAATGCGTTTAACTTCATGGGTCGATATGGGAATACCGACAGCTATACCGGCTTCCTGATGTCAGGATTTAATTCTGATAACTGGATTTTTAGAAATAAATCAACAATAAATAGCTATCAGGGTAAAAACAAATTCAGGAGCACTCAAACATATGTTCAAAAAACTTTCGACTCATTAGGGAAAATTTTAAAAATTGGTGATATTGATTCATATGACCAGTTTTATGGCATATATCTAAGAGGTGCTCAATGGTCGCCTGAGCAGTCCATAACGAGCCGCATGGTCACATCAATAGAAGGTTTTGCAGCTGAAGACTCACAAATTGAGATATACCAACTTGGGCAATTGGTATATGCAGGGCAGGTACGAGCGGGTCATTATCAAGTAAATGCTGTGCCGGTTTTAAACAATAACTCTCAATATGAAGTAATTTTGACTTCATCTAATGGAAATAAGGTCAAATCTGTTGTAACGGCAGCTGAATCTATTATCAACCAAACAGTTCAACGGAACTCAGGGTTTTCAATAGCTATTGGTGAGGCTCTTAATACTAGGCGCGATTCTGAGTCGCAACCGTTAGTAGCAACAGCTAGTTACCTTTGGGCTGGCCCATCCTTAAGCTTTGGTGGAGGCGCACTGGTACATGAAAAATATTTTTCAATAGCGGCTAACGCATCTCATAATTTCACAACGCGCAATTATTTATCATTAACGCAATATTTATCGAAAGATCGTAGTACTTTGCGAGGGGATAAAAATGGCAGCAGCTCTAATGTGGTCCTGACTAATAGGCTGTCGCAAAGTATAACAATGAGCAACTCAATCATCTATAGAACAAAGGATTATAGAGGCATTGAGGATATTGGTTCGTATAGCAACTTCCATTATAGATTGCAACAAGGCAATAGCTTAAATATAAATTTTAGCAAATTCGGCACGGCGGGGTTAACTTATTCCGTAAGCGAAAGGACTGGTAAACGGGAAAACAATTATGGTCTGTCATGGAGTACTAATATCGCCAGCGCTTATTTAACTACAAGCATACAAAAGCAGAATATACAAAAAGGTAAAAATGATTTAAACGAAACAAGATTTTATGCTCAACTATCGATACCGCTTGGAAACCATCAGAATTTACGTTCGTCATACTCTTCAAGCGAAAATTGGCGTCGACTGAATACTGAGTACCAAAAAAACAACGAACATGGCCTTAACTATGTTCTTGGTTACTCAAAAGAAAGCAACAATAACAACTCAAAAGACTCTATGTATGTTGAAGCATCAAAAACAACAAGGTTTTCTCAGTTAGGTGGAAGACTGAATTTTGATAAATATTATAAGTCTCTATCGACTTACATGCGTGGTGGAGTAGTCGTTGATAATAATTCGATTTCTTTTACTCCCTATTCAATAGGAGATACCTTCGCGATTGTTAATGTGGGGAAACATCCAGATATTGAAGTTCAAACACCCAGCGGCAATGTCAGAACTGATAGCGATGGTAACGCCGTTGTTTCTAACCTAAATTCCTTTAGCAATAATATCATTCAGGTAAGCTCAGAAACGGCACCGAAAAATCTTGACATTGTTAGTGGGGTAAAACGAATCAAACCATCCAGAGGAACTTACGAGAAGTTAATATTCGATACAAAGGAAGTTAAAAGAACAATTGTTTATGCGAAGGATAAATTTAACAAACCACTGCCTTATGGTGCGCTAGTAACTGATGGCCAAAATGACGCAGTTGTTGGTTTTGTCGACAAAGATGGAATGATCTTCTTTAACGACATGCCTAGCGGAAAAGTTAAGGTTGGGTTGGGGAATAATAATTCTTGCTTAATAACAATGGACAACCGAGGCTCCTTATCTAATACGGGAATGTTCACTACCATGCATAAAACTTGTGAGTAAAGAGGCGTATATGCTTAAAATTATTGCTGTATTCACAGCCATTTTTTATTCGCTCACAGCGGCAGCTGGAGAGTGTCGCCTAATAAATAATTCTGGCCAATTAAATTTTGATGATATCCGGATTGGCAATCTCAAAAGACAAATGCTCATGGGCAAAAGCTATGCTGTATTAAAAAAAAGTGTTAGCCTCTCAGCGAACTGTGACAACGTAAGCAATTTTAGTGTTTACTATCAAGCTAAAAATGATGGGAAAGCTTATAACTTAGACCAAGGGAATGGACTATACGTTTTCTCAATTCGAAACTTTATTTTGAATGGAAGTGAAAGGCAGCCAAAATATCAAGATTCGAATCAACACGCATCACAACTTTTACCGGGAAAGGAGGTTTCTGTAGATAATATTCAAACAGGCAATCAGAACATCAGCATGTCATTGGATGTTGAGTTATTTATAGATCCAACTCAATCCGATAACAACATATCATCAAGTGGTGAATTCGTTATTCACTCGTATTAGAGACATAAGTTGAGTCGCTTATGTTTCCCCATTGCCGTAGTGTTCCCGTTAGCATTGCGGCCTTTTTATCTTTTTATGTTTTTGCGTAGCCGTGCGCTTCTGGTTTGGTAAGTAATTGCGAGACAAGAGCGGATAATTTTATAAGCAGTAATAAATCGGGCCTGTCGGGATTAAGAGCAGGAAGGGTTTGTTTATAAAAATCTCTGCCGGTTCATCCTATCTATGTTTAAAGGAGTCAATGTTTCATGAATTTCGTTTATTCGCTTCGCTATAGTACTGTTGCTCGCTGTCTAGTAGCGGTATCAGAACTCGCAAAGAAGAACACCAAAAAGAAAATTCGCACTGTTTTAGTGGCCTCATCAATGGTTGCCGCATTGGGAAGTATTGACGCCCTTGCCGGAACAGTAAATAACCAATTACCTTATCAGCTGTTCCGCGACTTTGCCGAGAATAAGGGGGTATTTAAACCGGGTGCGACAGATATTCCCATCTATAACATTAAAGGCGAGTTGGTCGGCACTTTAGACAAAGCCCCCATGCCTGACTTTAGTTCGGTGGACTCGGGTATTGGGGTCGCAACTCTCATAGATCCGCAATACATCGTCAGCGTCAAGCATAACGGCGGATATCAAGGTGTCAGCTTTGGTGATGGTGGGAACTACTACAGCATAGTGGATCGCAATAACGCCAGTAGTTTGGATTTCCATGCTCCCCGCCTAAACAAACTGGTGACCGAGGTGGCCCCTGCCTCGCTTACCGAAGAGGGGGCAAAAAACAATGCGTATCTGAATAAGCTGCGTTATCCGGTTTTTTATCGTTTGGGTTCGGGCACGCAATACAATAAAAACAGCAATAACCAGCTAAACTGGCTTGCCAATGCCTATACGTGGCTGACTGGCGGTACGGTCGGCAACCCAAGCTCATACGATAACGGGAGTATGATAACGGCCAGTTCCGGCCGGATATTCGATTATTCTTTGAATGGAGCAATGCCTATTTATGGCGAACGAGGTGATAGTGGATCTCCGCTCTTCGCATGGGACACTGTGCAAAAAAAATGGGTTTTAGTTGGCGTTCTCACAGCTGGTAACGGTGCCGGTGGCGCAGGGAACAACTGGGCCGTTATGCCTCTCGACTACATCAAGAATACAATTTCGGCTGACAGTGACCCTTCTGTAGTGCTTGACTCGTACCCAGAGGCAGCTCTCACCTGGCGTTTCGATTCCGCTACCGGCGATGGTTCGCTGTCTAATGCGAACGAAACGTTTGCCATGCACGGCAAGAAAGGCAATGACCTGAATGCCGGTAAAAACCTCTCCTTCGTTGGAAAGAACGTAACGATAAACCTTGTTAACAGTGTATTTCAGGGGGCCGGGCATCTCAAATTCTTGGGCGACTTCGTCGTCTCCTCTGCTAATAAAAGCATTTGGACCGGCGCCGGTATCATCGTTGACAGATTTTCTAACCTTGTCTGGAAAGTGAATGGGGCGAAAGGCGACAACCTTCACAAGATAGGTGAGGGTTCGCTTATCGTTGAGGGAATCGGTTTTAATGAAGGTGGGCTAAAGGTTGGGAACGGGACTGTCTACCTTAACCAGCAGCCAGACGAATACAATGTCTCGCAGGCCTTTAGCAGCGTGAACCTTGCTGGCGGCCTCTCTAAAGTTGTTCTTTCTAATGATAAGCAGGTTAACCCTGATAGCGTCTCATGGGGATATCGCGGAGGGGTGCTCGATCTCAACGGTATCGATGCTACTTTTCACAAGTTAAACGCTGCGGATTATGGAGCTACGATTGCGAACGACGCCGATCAGCCGTCCACGGTCACGCTCGATTATCAGATCAAACCTTCCTGCATTTCTCTTCATACATGGAATAATTCGAAGCGGGGGAACGTTGGCGATCTTTACGAATATGGAAACACTTACTCTCATACCACAGACTACTTCATCCTCAAAAAGAGCGAGTACGGCTACTTCCCAACTAGCCAAAACAGCGACAGCAATTGGGAATATGTCGGCCCCAACCCTGAAAGAGCCAAACAACTAGTAGCGAAAAGAGCGAACGACGGTGGTTACATTTACCACGGTCGGTTTGAAGGGAACATGAACATAGAGAACAAGCCCTCAACGGAGTTTTTGGGCGCGCTCGTTCTTGATGGTTCCGCCGACATCACAGGAACCTTCACCCAGGAGAATGGCCGACTCGTTTTGCAGGGGCATCCTGCAATTCATGCGTTCAACAGTCAGTCGCTGGCCAACGCATTGGCTAATGGCGGGGACAGTTCCGTACACACGCAGCCTACATATTTCGATCAGGAGGATTGGGAAGGCAGAACGTTCTCGTTTGGCAAGCTTAAATTAAAAGAGGTCGACTTTGGACTTGGTAGAAATGCCACGCTAAATACGAGCATTGAGGCTGAAAACTCGTTGATAACGTTGGGCACCCAACAGGCGTTCATCGATAAAATGGACGGCAAAGGCACAAGTTTCCTTCTTGAACAGGGCGTTTCGAACTTCTCGAAAGAGAGCGATAAGAGCATTTTCAACGGCAATGTAGTACTGAATCAAGATTCTAGGCTATCAGTTCACAATGCAATCTTTAACGGCAGTGTCGAAGGTGACACTGTGTCTTCGATGCATCTGAGCCAAAACGGCTTTATGAATATGACCGCAGACTCAAAAGTGGCGCAATTTATCAGCCAGTCTGGAAAGCTCTCGCTTGTAGGCGATAACTGGAAGCCGAAGACCTTCACGGTCGGTGTGATGGATGCAAGCAACATGCTCATCTCATTGGGCGTCGATGTTGCCAGCAGCACTGGCGACAAGATTATCATTGAGAGCGAAGCTAAGGGCGGGAATAACAGTCTCGATATTTCTTCAATGCTTGATGGCGACCAGCGACTCAAGAAAGATCTGACTGTCGCCTCTGCGCCTGCTGGCACTCCCACTAACTATTTTTCTCTTGCCAGCTTCAGCCGCGGTTTTTCTACATTCAATCCGGAAACGCAGGTTGTAGAGCAGGATGGGAAAGTTTTATGGCAGCTCAAACATAGCAAGCCTGAGAGCGTGGCGAACGAGGATAAAGCCGAACCAGTGGTTGCTACTCCTGACCCTGTGTCGACACCCGAAACGCACACGTCAGACTCGCCTCTTAACACGGTAGAAAGCGAAGAGCAGCCGACTGCAACGGTTCCGGAGACAATACCGTCAGATGAGGTCTCGGCACCAGAAGTTGTCAAAGATGACCAATCAGCCGCGGCTGAAGCCGGGGCGCAGCCAGCAGTTCCTGTGCCTGATGAGGCAGAATCGACGTTTTCAGAACCTGGCCCGGTGGTTGAGACGGATAGTGAGGTTGCTGAAGAAGCTGTTTCTAGGGAGATCGATGTAAAAGAAGACCAGCCCGAGGCGGCCGCGGTCGAGACCGAAGCAGAGGCGAAGCCAGAGACTAAATCTCACGCAGAAGAGTCACAAAAGGCCGAGCTGCAAGAACAGTCACAAGAGGTTCAACCTCAAGCAGAGCAGCCACAAGAGGTTGAATCTCAAGAAGAGGAATCAGCTGAAGCCGAAAGCGAAAGTGAAGTCTCTCTCGAAAGTGCCATTTCCGAGGCCAGAACGGAAAACACAGCTCTGTTAAACAAGGCGAGAGATACCTTTATCTCGCATGAATACATCCTGAGTGACAGAGCAGACCGCTGGCAACAGGTTGTGGATGAGACCGCAGCAAACGGAGCGTGGGCGTTCACCGAGCAAAGCTACGGCAAACATGGCGATTTCACACTTAGCCAGAGTGGGCTGAACATCGGCTTCAAGAAGTCGAATGATGCCGGTACATGGTGGGGTGTTGGCGCAGATCTGAATCGTGGGCAAGCCAAAGCCGACGATTACCGTAACAGCTACAACCTGTGGGGCGTGAACGTCTACGCTGGTCAGCAGCTCTCGAAAGGACTGTTTGTTGACGGAACGACAGGGTTTGGCCAGCTGACTGAGGACTTCAAAGTTCACGGCGAGTTGCGCGATCTGTCAGGCAAGGTGAAAAGCCATGTGTTCACGGGCGGTCTGCGAGCTGGCTACCAGTTCAATTTTGAAAGTGCCGACTTCTCAATTACTCCTACCGTCTCGCTTAATGGCGTAAAAGTGAGTGGCGGCCGATTAAAAGGTAAAGACCGTAGCGTGGAGCTTCGCGGCGGTGATGCTTTGTGGCTTAAGACCGGGATTGAGGCAGAGAAAAGAATTAGGGACTTTAAGCTTAAGGCTGGTGTTTGGAGAAACACCAACCTTAACGAGATGCCCGGAATTTCTCTGAGCGATAACTGGTCACAGCACCAATACAAGTCGAAGAACCTGGAACGAATCACCTCTTCTGTAGGGGGCGAAGGTAAAGCAACCGAAAATTTACACATTAAAGCAGGTGTTAATGCGAAATTTGACGGTTACTTTAAAAACAATTACGAAGGTATCATCGGCATTCGATATGAGTTCTGATTATTTTTACATTCAGCTCTTATTTTCTTACGCTGAGTGTAACTAACAAAATAATCAATTTGATATAACTCTACGCCTTGCCATCCCATCATTATGGCTTTCTCAAGTGAGAGGGGGGGCAGGCCTGTAAATTAAAAACAAAACGTTAAAAGTGCATTCATATGGACAGATACGACATTGATTTAGAAGTTGTTGGTAAGGTCGCCTGGCTTTGGGGGTGTTCTTCACTCCATAAAAGCTGGCCGATATCTATATTTCATAATAACGTATTACCGGCAATCATTCATAAGCAATACGTTCTTCTGATGAAGAACGATTATCCCGTGGCCTGGTGTAGTTGGGCAAACCTGAGTCTCGAAAATGAAGCAAAATACATAATGGATACAAATTCACTGGTAGCTGATGACTGGATATCAGGTGATCGTAAATGGTTTATCGACTGGATAGCGCCGTTCGGCCACACCAGTGAATTGTATATGCATATGCGAGAACACTACCCGCACTCCCTTTTTAGAGCAATACGAGTATCACAACAAACATCAACCGGTAAAGTCACTGAGTTTCATGGAGGTAAAATCGATAAAACAGTAGCTAAAAAACAGTTT
>ENA-OWOI01000379-OWOI01000379.1-gut-metagenome-genome-assembly--contig:-NODE-379-length-11274-cov-73.095561_pt1 | contig 11274 bp, 8 predicted proteins | sample MGYA00248258_ERZ651800 | MGnify/ENA primary metagenome ERZ651800 (study PRJEB26908, sample SAMEA4031704) | gut metagenome | biome: gut; feature: normal infant; material: stool | place: China | collected 2015...
GGCGTCACTTCATCGATGGATTTATCGATGGTCACGCTGGCTTCTCCTTTTTTGCCTTTCACCGTTTTACCCGCTTGTTTTTCAATGGTAATCACTTCGTGTCCGGCTTTACGGAACTCGTCTGCGGGTGAAGTAAATTCTGAATCCTCAAATTCATCAGTGATTAAAACGGCAATTTTCTTACTCATGCTTCCTCCGCGTTGTTGCATTGGATGAGGCGAATTTCCCACAATCGGGGATAATTACCTCATGGTCTATTAAGCCTGGTGCATGAGCCGTGGAGCGCAAGGCAGACAATTCTGTAAAGGAGCGAAGATGAGTCAGGTACTGATTACAGGCGCAACGGGGCTGGTGGGCGGTCACCTGCTGCGGATGTTGATTAACGAACCGAAAGTTAACGCCATTGCTGCGCCGACGCGACGTCCGTTGGGCGATATGCCCGGGGTGTTTAATCCCCATGATCCGCAACTGAGTGACGCGCTGGCGCAGGTCACCGATCCCATCGACATTGTGTTTTGTTGTCTCGGCACCACGCGGCGAGAAGCGGGGAGCAAAGAGGCGTTTATTCATGCCGATTACACGCTGGTAGTGGATACCGCATTAACCGGGCGGCGACTGGGCGCGCAGCATATGCTGGTGGTCAGTGCTATGGGTGCCAATGCCCACTCGCCGTTTTTCTATAACCGCGTCAAAGGGGAGATGGAAGAAGCATTAATCGCCCAGAACTGGCCGAAATTGACCGTTGCTCGCCCGTCGATGTTACTGGGCGATCGTAGCAAACAGCGGATGAACGAAACGCTTTTTGCGCCGCTGTTCCGTTTATTACCCGGTAACTGGAAATCCATTGATGCGAGAGACGTGGCGCGGGTCATGCTGGCAGAGGCGATGCGGCCCGGGCATGAAGGTGTGACGATTTTAAGCTCTTCAGAATTACGCAAAAGAGCTGAATAATTATTCCCAAGAATTGATAGTGAGCGTAATATTCACGCGCTCAATTATCATAACTTATTCCTGGGGAATGCTATGACTGGTCAGTCTTCATCTCAGGCGGCAACGCCCATTCAGTGGTGGAAACCCGCGCTTTTCTTTCTCGTTGTCATTGCCGGTCTCTGGTATGTGAAATGGCAACCTTACTACGGCAAAGCGTTTACTGCTGCCGAAACCCACAGTATCGGTAAATCTATCCTTGCGCAGGCGGATGCTAATCCGTGGCAGGCGGCGTTGGATTACGCGATGATCTATTTCCTCGCGGTATGGAAAGCGGCAGTGCTGGGGGTGATCCTCGGTTCGTTGATTCAGGTGCTGATCCCGCGTGACTGGTTGTTGCGTACGCTTGGGCAATCGCGCTTTCGCGGCACGCTGCTGGGAACGCTGTTTTCGCTGCCGGGCATGATGTGTACCTGCTGTGCGGCTCCGGTCGCGGCGGGAATGCGTCGCCAACAGGTGTCGATGGGCGGTGCGCTGGCATTCTGGATGGGCAATCCGGTGTTAAACCCGGCGACGCTGGTGTTTATGGGGTTTGTCCTCGGCTGGGGTTTTGCGGCGATTCGTCTGGTGGCCGGGCTGGTGATGGTGTTGCTGATTGCGACGCTGGTGCAAAAATGGGTGCGTGAAACACCGCAAACGCAGGCACCGGTCGAAATTGACATACCGGAAGCACAGGGCGGTTTTTTTAGCCGCTGGGGCAGGGCGCTATGGACGCTTTTCTGGAGTACGATCCCGGTTTACATCCTTGCAGTACTGGTGTTGGGTGCCGCTCGCGTCTGGTTATTCCCCCATGCCGATGGTGCTGTCGATAACAGCCTGATGTGGGTGATGGCGATGGCGGTAGCAGGATGCTTGTTTGTCATTCCCACGGCAGCAGAAATTCCGATTGTACAAACGATGATGCTGGCAGGTATGGGAACTGCTCCGGCGCTGGCATTGTTGATGACGCTCCCGGCGGTGAGTTTGCCGTCACTGATTATGCTGCGCAAAGCGTTCCCAGCGAAAGCCTTATGGCTGACAGGGGCGATGGTGGCAGTGTCTGGTGTGATTGTCGGCGGGCTGGCGCTGTTGTTCTGATTTGAGGGAAAACATGTCGGATGCGGCGTAAACGCCTTATCCGACCTACGGTTTGCATCGTTGTAGGCCTGATAAGACGCGGCAAGCGTCGCATCAGGCATTACAAGGGGCTGCTATTTAATAAACGTAAACGCTGTGGTTACCCGCTTTACGCCGCTCACCCGGCTGGCAATATCTGCCGCCGCTTTCGCTTCACGTTCAGTCACCAGCCCCATCAGGAACACTTCACCGTTTTCGGTGGTCACTTTCACGTTGGACGATTTCACCAGGTCGCTGGTTAAGAGCTGCGAACGCACTTTGGTGGTGATCCACGTATCGTTAGACGCTTCGCCCAGACCAATCGGCTGGCCCTGACGAATCTCGTTATACACTTCGTTGGCACCGTCTACGCCCATAGCAATCTGTTTGGCGCGAGCCGAAAGTTCAGCGTTTGGTGACTGCCCAACCAGCAGCACTTTGCCCTGATACGCCGTGACATTAATACGGGCTTCTTTCTTAATCTGTTCGTCTTTCGACAATGCGCTGTTCACGCGCACTTCCAGGGTACCATCGTCCACCTGGGTGCCGACACTGCGTGGGTCAGTTGCGGCTTTGGTACCCACAGCAGCGGTACCCACTACGGCAGCGGCAATACAACCTTGCAACAGCAGCGCGGAAATAAGGACTGCGATTGGCGATAATGCCTTCATGTATTCTCCTTAAACATCCTGGTGAGGGAAAAGCGTGTTATCGATCAGATCGCACAGGCAATTTACCGTCAGCATATGCATTTCCTGAATGCGAGCACTACGATGCGAAGGAATGCGGATCTCCACATCTTGTGGCCCTAACAAACCTGCAAGTTCGCCGCCGTCATAGCCGGTCAATGCCACAATAGTCATATCACGCGTAACGGCAGCTTCTACCGCTTTTACAATATCGCGGCTGTTGCCACGGGTGGAAATGGCTAACAATACATCTCCCGCATGACCCAGCGCCCGCACCTGTTTTGCATACACTTCATCATGTAAGCGATCGTTGGCAATCGCCGTTAAGACAACATTATCAGTATTTAGTGCAATGGCAGGTAAGCTGGGCCGCTCCGTTTCGAAACGGTTGATCATGCTGGCAGCAAAATGCTGTGCATTGGCAGCGGAAGTTCCATTACCACAACAGAGGATTTTGTTGCCATTGAGCAGAGACTGAACCAGCGTCATGGCTGCACGGGAGATGGCATCCGGAAGCGCCTCTGCCGCCGCAATTTGAGTTTGAATGCTTTCAGTGAAGCAAGCTTTAATTCTTTCTTGCACGCTAATCCTTAAACCTTAATTATGAGTGGTCATTAAAGGCATCCTTAATCCACTCAACCTCATTCCCGGTGAAGGCTACCACATCGAACCGGCAATCCACAGTATCAAAACTCCCATTATGACGCGCGAGCCACAAGCGGGCAGTCTGTAATAATTTGTGTTGTTTGCTGCGGGTCACACTGGCTGCCGCGCCGCCATAAAGCGCAGAGCGGCGATAGCGTACCTCGACAAAAACGGTGGTCCGGCCTTCACGCATTATCAGATCGATCTCGCCGCCACGCTCGTTCACGTTAGCGGCGACAAATCGCAGTCCTTTGCCTTCCAGCCAGCGACGCGCTTGTACTTCCCACGCATCGCCGGTCTGTTTGGTGGTTAACTGGCGGGGACTACCTGACCTTGTTGGTACTGTAGCCATGATAACTTCCTGTTAATCACGCAATCCGGGTTTGCCGTCAGGCTTCCGGTATTACCGTTGATTTCAAAACCCTGAACCTGGCGCATTTGTGAGAAATGATTTGCCAGCGACCAGGCATCGACGCCCATCGCATACATGCGAGCCAGTGAATAATCGTTATTCACCGCGCTGAGTGCCTGCTGCATTAACGGTAGATTACCGCCTGCCAGCATCGGGATTTCGCTGTACTGCAAGCCTTCCATCTCCAGTCGGAAATCCGGGCCAGCGGTCCCTTGCGCACTGCGGGAGCTGGCGTACAGCGTTGCACCGCTCTGGCTACCGTTACGCATGGCGATCATCGGTTTGATAAAAGCGATTTCACCCGGCGTTGCCACAATGTACACCGCATCGACACGACCGCCATTATTGGTGAACTGGTCATCGGTTGGCGTGGTTTGCAGCGTTGGATTGTTGGTCGTCATGCCGGAGTCGGTTGTCGCTCTGGGAGTAATCGGGGTACCCGTTAAAGCGATACCAGAACCGCCGTTAACACCCGCGCGTAATTCGCTGGTGGAACCAAATTTTTGTTGCAGAACGGTGCCGCCGCCCAGTTTCTGCCACTCCTGCGCAAACGCATTGGCTACGCGATCGCCCAATGAACTGCGTGGGATCAGCACCAGCGGCGCTTGTTTACCCTGGTCACGAATATGACGCGCTGCATCGCGCGCTTCGTCTTCCGGTGAAAGCGCGAAGTAACAAATATTGACGCGGTTTTCGATATTCTCCGGCTGGTTCAGTGCCAGCACGTTCAGCGGGGTGTTGCTCTTAAGCAACTCTTCAACGTTATTTTTCAGCAACGGACCAACCACAATACTCGCGCCATCCTGCTGAACCTGGCTTAAGATCTGGCTAAGTGGTTGTGATGAGGTATCGTAGATTTTCAGTTCTGCGGATGGATTCGCTGGCGCGCTTACCGCTGTGGTGGTTGCTGCCGGGGTGCTTACAGGCGCTGGCTGTGCCGCAGGCTGTTCACCGGTCAGATCGCTAACCGAGGCTTGTGCCGGGCTGGCAACGCCATCCACGGTTTGCGGCTGAGGTTGTTCAGCTACGTCTGCGGCAGGTGCGGCAGCTACCTGAGCCGCCACTGGCTGAGTGCCGATATTTTTCGCCGCTTCAAAGCCTTGCTGAATAGTGCAACCAAATACCGCTGCCTGGCCATTCAGCGGCAACAGCAGGGCGATTTTGTTGGTCGAGGCTGGTTTAAACGCTTTTACGTTAACCAACTGCGTTGGCAGCATTTTCGCGCCCGGATTGTTCGGATAACGTTTTTGCCAGTCGGCGATCCCGGCTTTCATCATGTCGGGATCGTTACGGTTATCAAACCAGACGCGCTGCAGATCCAGCCAGCCTTGCAGAATATTTTCGTCGGCGTTGATCACCAGCGTATTCGCCTGTTCCTGAGTCATGGAGGAGAGCGCCTGCCAGGTGGCATCAATATTCTGCTGTTTTTCTTTCGCGCCGAGCAGCGGTTCCTGAGCAATTAACGCGCGCAGTAAATCAATGGAAGGACGCCCCTGGCTGGCATCGATTTTTGCCTGCCAGTAACGCGCTTGCTGGTTTTGTTCTAAATCGGCAGGTGTGATTTTCGCCAGCAAGTTTTGCGCGCCAGCAAAATCTTTCTGCGCCAGTTTAATCTCTACCGCCAGCAGTGTTTTCTCGCGACGCTGAGAATCGTTCAGTTCTTGCGGTAGTTGGTTAAACAACTCAACCGCCTGCCCGGTTTTACCTTCTTTCACCAGTGCACGAATGGCGAGTAATTGCCAGTTGATCCTGGTATCATCAGAGCTTTGCTGCATCTGCTGAAGATAAAAGGCAGAATCAGCCTGCGCCGTGCCCTGCATATAAGCAGTGGACTGATCGGGAGTATGGGTGCCACAACCGGCGAAAATCAGGGCTGCCAGAACAACAGGCAGACAACGCGCGGCTTTCAAACGAGAAAATGTTGAGGGTACCATAATGTATCCAGTGATATTTTTTTACGCAATGCTCAATATTAAATCGGCAATACGGACGACACAATGAAACAACACCAATCGGCGGATAATTCTCAGGGCCAGCTTTACATTGTACCGACGCCAATCGGCAATCTGGCGGATATCACCCAGCGTGCGTTAGAGGTATTACAGGCCGTTGATCTGATTGCCGCCGAGGATACTCGTCACACCGGTTTATTGCTGCAACATTTTGGGATTAATGCCCGGTTGTTTGCGCTGCACGACCATAACGAACAACAAAAAGCCGAAACGCTGCTGGCGAAGCTGCAAGAAGGGCAGAACATTGCGCTGGTTTCCGATGCCGGAACGCCGCTAATTAACGATCCTGGCTACCATCTGGTGCGTACCTGCCGTGAAGCGGGGATTTGCGTGGTGCCGCTACCCGGGCCGTGTGCTGCTATCACTGCGTTAAGCGCCGCGGGTTTACCTTCTGACCGTTTCTGTTACGAAGGCTTTTTACCTGCCAAATCAAAAGGCCGCCGTGATGCGCTAAAAGCCATTGAAGCGGAGCCGCGCACGCTGATTTTTTATGAATCCACCCACCGTCTGTTAGATAGCCTGGAAGATATCGTTGCGGTATTAGGCGAATCCCGCTACGTGGTTCTGGCGCGTGAGCTGACCAAAACCTGGGAAACCATTCACGGCGCGCCCGTTGGCGAGCTGCTGGCGTGGGTAAAAGAAGATGAAAACCGTCGCAAAGGCGAAATGGTGCTGATTATCGAAGGTCATAAAGCACAGGAAGAAGACTTACCCGCCGATGCCCTGCGCACGCTGGCGCTGCTACAGGCAGAACTGCCGTTGAAAAAAGCGGCGGCGCTGGCGGCAGAAATTCACGGCGTGAAGAAAAATGCGCTGTATAAGTATGCGCTGGAGCAGCAGGGGTAAGAGTGCCGAAGCGTTGCGTTAATCAAAACGCAACGTCTTCTTTTACCGCACGATGACGGTAATGGTGGCGGTGCCCTGAAATTTTCCTGTTTCCAGCTCACCACCGACCAGATTAACTGGCCAGGCGCGCATGTTGATGGTGCCATGCCCGGAAGGATCAACGGGAAGGATACCGTTCTGAAAAGGAATATTTGCAACTCCGCCGCCGAGATTTTCAATACGAATACCGACATCGGGCGCATTGTCTGAACTTCTTCGTCTGGCGACCAGGTTGTACTGGTCTACTACCCCAGTTGTACCGTCGATGCGCATTTGCAACGAGTTTTTAATCTTTGAAGTATCACCACAGTCATAAGTGATATTAAAGTCTACTGGAGTAAAACCGTCTGGCATGGCATTGCGGGTGGTAAACTTCTGACCATTGATGAATCCAAAATTAACCTTAATAACATCGCCCTGATTAATTTTGCACGACTGTGGGGCGGTGAGATTTCCCTGAATCGATAACTTGACTAAATCATGGAAGTCACCTGTAGACGGGCTTCCCATTCCATCGACCCATGCGCCTTTAATGACGGCAATATCCGTTTTCGGAATGGTCATCGAGCCGAGAAATGGCTTGGTGACATACAGGGTAAAGGTGGTATTTGCACCAATATTAACGGGTCCATAACGAGACGTGTCACCCTGGCAAACACCCGTTTGGGTTGCAGCAGAATATACGGTGTTGCTTTTTATCTGTGTGAATCGGGTGTTAACAGAAACGGTCTGGTCAGTCACGAGTCCTGGAATGTCATTCGCCTGTAATGTGGTTTTAATATCCAGACTATCATTGAGTTTGTAATATCCTGCTTGATGTCCAGTGGTGGTAAGTACAGGGCTGACCATATAGACAAGTTTAACTGCCTTACCCGCAGAGCAGGTACAGGCGTATTGCCAGTTAGTGCTACTTAGCGTGGCAGAGGTAAACTCCCGTCCTGTCACGTTATCTGTCTGGTTCACCGTAACATCATCAACCACACTGCTGTAATTTGTCGCACCGCTAGTGCTGTCAGCTCCACACCCTCCTGAGGAGGCATAAGCGCAGGATGTGGATATCAACAAAAGTCCTGTTATAAGAGGCGCTCTTTTCATTTTTTTATCCTTAATGGCACTGCGCCGTGCCTTGTAATACAGAGGTTGTTGGTTCTGAATCCGGTGTACTAAAAGCAAACTGACATTGTTGATCTGCCTGATTTCCCCAGCGTACAGTCCAGCTTTGTGATTTACTCGATATCCCAGAGAGATATAGTATGCCGCCCTCATCGACGATACTTTGTTGCCCCGTCTCATCGTTGCTGGCAAGAGCGCCAAAGGGCAACGGTTTACCGTTGCGATCGCTGACTGTAACAAGTACGCGATAACCGATATTGGCGTTGAAACGCGCCGCTACCATTGCACCTCTGTTGGGCACCACAAACTGTGTTGTTTGCTCAAGATCGACGTTATCGGGCAGCTGCGTAGTATCTACCGAGAGACGGTTTTCCTGGTAAGTCGTGAGATAAGGAACCACTGCATAGCCAAAGGGATCAGTAGCAATCCCCGGATAGTTTTGTATCCTCACGCCAGAAGCCCCATTAGCATCGATAAGCGCAAAAGCGTTGCCCAGATATTGCGAGAGCGTCACGCCATGAGGATGGATAACCACGCCGCCGGTAACGCCGTAATTGTATTGGCTGCTGTCATTACCGTAGCTGTATCCGGCACTGAAGGTGCCATAAGGTGAACGGTAACTGGCGTTCAGGCTACTGTTATGGTTGTTATCGTCATCCAGACTTTGTTCCAGGCTATAGCTCAGGCGACCATCATCCAGCAGTGAGCCATCAAGACGCATTTCATGTTGGGTTGGGCGATCTTTCTGGCTGGTCATCTGATAGGAAACCCGGCTACGCGGTAACCAGCGTTCTAACGGAATACTGAGATTCAAAGAGAGTGCGCGGTCATTATTTTGATCCGTGTAGCGACTGTATTGATAATTCAGGCTGTAACCAATTCCCCATTGCTGACCGGAAACCCCAACTGAGATATTCCTGTTTTTATCGTTATTGCCCCAATAGTCTTGCTGCGAACCGGAGGCATACAGACTTACCCCATCAAATATTGTCTGGCTGATGTTGAATTGAATTTCACTTTTTTGGCGACTGTTATAGTCCCAATTACGGGTATTGGCTTCATCAAAACTAAAATAGCCATCGTTGGTATAGCGATAGTAGCTAACAGCGATATTGGTGTTGGTTTCCGGGATATCTTTGATGTACTGCGTACGCCATTGATAGCCATGAAAAGAGTGCCGGTTATCGAATTGGGTGTCAGCTCTGTTGATATCCATCGACAACGCGCCCAGTGCGCCAAGTGTGCCGCCGATACCGATCCCCAGCGCATAATAATCTTCAGAACCGAGCAGGCCGCCATACAGCGTAAAAGTATTATTCAAACCATATATTGCCGTGGCTTCAGCAAATTCGGGTTCCTTGCTATCACTGTTTGCATCAGCGCGATAGCGTCCAGCGGTCGCGCTATATTTTAGATGCCCAGGTCGCTGCATCATGGGTAATGAAGAATAAGGCTGGATAAAGCGACGTTGCGTACCGTCACTTTCTTCAATCGTGACTTCTAAATCGCCGCTGTTGGAAGAGGGGTAGAGATCGTTAATTTCAAAGGCACCCGCTGGCACGTTGCTTTGATAGATCACATAACCATTTTGCCTGATAGTCACGATTGCACTACTGTTTGCGATACCGCGTACCGTTGGGGCAAATCCGCGCTGGCTGTTTGGCAACATATTATCGTCGGAAGCGAGTTGCACGCCAGTAAAGGTGTAGCTGGAAAAAATACTGCCGCTGGTGGCGCTTTCTCCCAGAAGCAACTGAGACTTCAACGCCTTGATATCACGTTGTAAATAACTACTGATAGTGTTCCAGCTTGACGCCTGATCGTTGCGTGTCCACGTAGAATAGTTACGTAATCGCCAGGGGCCAAAATTAGCACCATTTTGCATATTCAGGTACTGTCGTTGGCTACGATTGCCCTGGCGGTAACGGTTATCAGAACCTGTAAACGAGTAGTTGGTAAACAGCGTTGGTATACCATCGTCCCAACGAGAAGGGGAGACGTAACCTTTTGCATCACGGTACAGTGCAATTTGGGGAATGCTCAAATTAAGTCGCTGATGATTGAAATCAAATTCAGCAGCTGTACCGGGAATGATTTGTTCAAGCGAGTTGATCACGCTATCGTCATCTTTTTCAGCCAGCGCCGGGATTTCATCCACCTTAATACCCAGCTCACGTAGTTGTTCTACCGTAAACTGTGGCTGCAGAAGTTGCTCTGCATTGGCGGTAAATGTAATTTTTTTCTGTGAAACCTTCTTTTTATTCAGCCAGATATCAACCTGATAAGTTCCTGGTAGTTGTGCGTATTTTTTTGAAAAACGTGACAGATCAGTTGTTTGCATACCACTTTTTGTAGTTTCCAGCATAATGGGGTCGAAATAATACTCTTCGGCGTTAGCGGTAGTGCAAAGCATGCCGCTGCCAGTGAGCACCATCGGCAAACAGCGTTTGATGATGAGCGCCAACTGTTTCGGTGTGCGTTTATGTCCCTGGTGGTGTCGTTGTGGCATTCCCTGATGACCTGTGTTTTTTATATTTGTTATTGCAGTGGACGAGTTTCTGTCCCGGAACTGCCGCCATAATCATTGATTGCAGCCCATTTCACGTTCTTTCCGCCAGATGCAGGAAGTGGTAACTGTTTATGTTCTCCGGGCGCGATATATTCAATTTTGCTTGTGAGATCGGTTTTATCGACTGCCAGTCCGGCAAATACGACGTAATATTCAGTTGGGTTATATATATTGAGTGAATGGTCACTACGTTTAAATTCCAGTGATGTCCACGCATCGTTTACCCGTCCCTTCAGGTGTGCGGGGCGATAAAACATTTTGATCCGTGTTTTAAATACCAGCGTCAACTCGTTAGCATTAACATCATCTGATTTTTTCTTTGCTGGAATGGCACGAACATTAATGTAGAACAGCGACTCTTTATTTTCAGGCAGGTTATCAGCTGTTTTAATAATTCGCAGTGATGAGTCATCGCCAGCTTCAAGACGAAATAGCGGTGGGGTTATAATAAATGGGGCACGGCTTGTACCATCTATATTATCTACCCATGATTGCAGTAAATAAGGCGTTTCTGCGCCTTTGTTTGCGACAGGTAACGCAGCCTCTTTGCGGCTGGCATCATAGATCACTCGCGTTCGCTGTAAAACGATACCCCCTGCAAGCGCCTGGCCGATACAGAAGCTACACAACAAGGTTATTATCACCGCGAATGTTCGTTTTGACATAGTTATTTTTCAACCTGATACAACGAGAAAGAGGAAGGAAAAGGGCGTTATCTGAAAGGTCAGATAACGCCGTAACGTATTAACGGTAATCCAGCGTTACGTTAACGACAGCGTCTGCTTCCCCTGGGGTGATTTCTGATGCTTCAACGGTTGATACGTAGTAAGCGATGAGGTCAACATTGACAATACCATTGGAGTCCGC
>ENA-OWOI01000384-OWOI01000384.1-gut-metagenome-genome-assembly--contig:-NODE-384-length-11195-cov-3.060982_pt1 | contig 11195 bp, 10 predicted proteins | sample MGYA00248258_ERZ651800 | MGnify/ENA primary metagenome ERZ651800 (study PRJEB26908, sample SAMEA4031704) | gut metagenome | biome: gut; feature: normal infant; material: stool | place: China | collected 2015...
CATATTTTATCATTAGCGCTATGAAGATATAATCTTAAATTAGGAGGAGTAATTATGGCAATTAAATTTCCAGAAGGATTTTTATGGGGTGGAGCAACAGCAGCAAACCAATTCGAAGGAGCATATAACGAAGATGGTAAGGGATTATCAATTCAAGATATTATGCCACATGGTATAAAAGCACCATTAACAGATGAACCAACAGAAGATAATATGAAGCTTATAGGAATAGACTTCTATCACAGATACAAAGAAGATATAAAGTTATTTGCAGAAATGGGCTTTAAGACTTTTAGATTATCTATTGCATGGTCAAGAATATTCCCAAATGGTGATGATAAAGAACCAAATGAAAAGGGATTACAATTTTATGATAATGTTTTTGATGAATTAGCTAAGTATGGAATTGAACCACTTGTAACAATGTCACATTATGAACCCCCATTAAATTTAGTATTAAAATATAATGGCTGGTATAATCGTAAATTAGTTGGATTCTTTGAAACGTTCGTAAAAACAATTTGTGAACGTTATAAAAATAAAGTTAAATATTGGCTTACTTTTAATGAAGTGGATAGTATGATTCGTCATCCTTATACTACTGGTGGTTTGATTGAAGATCGTTTTCCAGGAATTAAATGGAATCAGGTAATTTTTCAAGCAATGCACCATCAATTTGTAGCTAGTGCGTTAGCAACAAAAATTTGTCATGAAATTATTTCTGATTCAATGGTAGGGTGTATGTTGACTAAACTGACATACTACCCTTATAGTTGCAAACCAGAAGATGTCTTACAAGCCCAACAAGATATGAGAGGTACATATTGTTATAGTGATACTCAAGTATTTGGTGAATATCCTGCTTATTTATTAGCAAAATTTAAAAATGAGGGAGTAGAAATTGTAAAAGAACCTGGTGATGATGAAGTGATGAAAAAGTATCCTGTTGATTTTGTATCATTTAGTTACTATATGTCATCATGTTCAGCTGCTAGTAGAGAAGGTTTAGATACAGCAGTTGGAAATACTGTCACAGCAGTTAAAAATCCTTACTTGCCTTCAAGTGAATGGGGGTGGCAAATTGATCCAATTGGTTTAAGAATTTCAATGGTTGATTTATATGACCGTTATCGTAAACCGTTATTTATTGTAGAAAATGGTTTGGGTGCAAAGGATGTAGTTTTACCTGATGGAACTATTGATGACCAATATCGGATTGATTATTTCGATTGTCATTTTAAAGAAATGCTTAATGCTATTGAAATTGATGGAGTCGAATGTTTAGGATATACTTCTTGGGGATGTATTGATATTGTTTCAGAATCGACAAAGCAAATGAGTAAAAGATATGGCTTTATTTATGTAGATGCTGATGATTACGGTAAGGGAACATACAAACGAATTCCTAAAAAAAGTTTTTATTGGTATAAAAAGGTAATTGAAACTAATGGAGCATGTTTGTTTGAGGACTAAGGTCCTCTTTTTTGTGGATTATAAAAAACTTAATTAGATTACATTGACTTTCCCCTTAGGGCAAGGTGTAAGATGAACATAGAGATTAGTAGGAGGTACTAATTTATGTTATCAATTGGGGAGTTTTCAAAGATATGCCAAGTTTCGACTAAAACATTACGATATTATGCTGAAATTGGGCTAATTTTACCCGATGAGATCAATCTGGAAAATGGTTATCGATATTATTCTATTGATCAGTTAGAAACAATGTTATTTATTAATCGCTTAAAATCATATAATTTTTCACTAGAAGAAATTAAAGAAATTCTTGAAACAGAAGAAGCACAGGATGAAAAATTATGTAAAGCTTTAATGAAAAAGAAAAAGGAGATTGATTTAAAAATCCAAAATTATCAAAATTCTTTAGCGCAGCTGCATGAGGATATCACAACTCTCCAACAAGGAAAATCAATTATGTCGTATCTAGATAAAATTGATGTGCAGCTAGTAGAAATACCGCCTATGAATTTACTGAATATTCGTAAAATGATTCAAGAAGATGAATTTGCTGAAGCATACAGTAATAGTTTTGGACAATTGTTTAGAGAAATTATGACCGATAAGTTAACAGTAACCGCGCCACCGATGGTACTTTTCCACAGCTCAGAATTTACTTTACAAGGGTTAGATACAGAATTTGCCATTCCTGTACAAGAAACAAATAATAGAACTAGAGAATTTGTACCGGGAACATGTCTTAAAACGGTTGTTCATGGCTCTTATTCTAATTTGTCTTCGATATATATTAAACAATGTGAATGGGCGGAAAAAATAGGTTATAAAAATGATGCCCCTTTGTATGAAGTATATGTAAATGATCCATCACAGGTTACAAGTGACAAAGAACTTATTACTGAAGTTTATTATCCAGTAAGTAAGCTTAAAGTTTGATGAAAATAAAGGAGAACTAGATGAACCAAGAGAAAATAATGCAGTTAGAAGAAATCATTAATACAAAATATGATAATATTACAGGAATTATTGGATTAAAAAATGGTGTAACAAAATATGAAAATTATTTTAATGGGGGTAACGTAAATAGTACGGTACATGTTGCTTCTGTTACTAAAAGTATTATTTCAATTTTAATCGGGATAGCTTTAGATAAAGGTTATATAGAAAAAATTGATCAAAAGATTATAGATTTTTTTCCGAATTATGTAATAAAAAACAATAATTTGGCAATTCAAAAAATTACTATTAGAGATATGATGACGATGACTGTACCTTACAAATATCAAGAAGATTCTTATATTAAATATTTTACAAGTAAAGACTGGGTTACTTTTTCTCTTAATTTACTAGGTGATTGTGGTGAAATTGGAAAATTTCAGTATGCTCCATTAATTGGGCCAGATATATTATCAGGTATTTTAGTTAATACTACAGGAAGATCAGTATTTGATTTTGCTACTGAATATTTATTTACACCACTTGGAATTGAAGTTAAAAATAAAATCACTTTTAGCAGTGAGGAGGAACAAGTAGCTTTTCTTAAAGCTAAAGATATTAACGGCTGGGTGATAGATTCATGTGGCATTAATGCAGCAGGATGGGGACTTACGTTATCAACTAGGGCGATGGCTAAAATTGGGCAATTATATCTAAATCAAGGACGATGGAATAAGCAACAAATTGTTTCAAAGCAATGGGTTATTGATTCAATAAAAAAACAAAGTTATAATGATGAACTTAATTTAGCATATGGATATTTATGGTGGCTGCATCAAGATGGTTTTATGGCAATGGGTGATGGGGGAAATGTTATTTATGTAAATATCATGAAAAAAACAGTAATATCGATTACTGCTACGTTTAAACCAGATGTTAATGATCGAATTGAATTTATTAAAGAATATCTAGAACCGCTATTTGATGAATAATTAAATAAGAACAGATAACTTTAAAGTTATCTGTTCTTTAAATAGGGGAATATAATGGACAAAATAAAAATTAGAGGTTTGATTCAAAATAATCTTAAAAATATTGATTTAGATATTTCCAAACATAAAATTGTAATCTTTACTGGGGTATCAGGGCCGGGAAAGTCTAGTATTGTTTTTGATACGATTGCCACAGAGTCAGGTCGTCAGCTAAATGAAACTTTTGCGGCTTTTATAAGGGGAAAATTGCCACAATATGCTAAACCAAATCTTCAAAGTATTGAAAATTTGTCACCAGCGGTTATTATCGATCAATCTTCTTTGGGTGGGAATATTCGTTCAACAGCTGGAACAATTAGTGATTTGTATACTGATTTACGCATTTTATTTTCTCGTATTGGTAAGCCTTATTTTGGCAGTGCCGCGTGTTTTTCTTTTAATGATCCTGCCCAGTATGTTCGGGATTAGGAGAAGTAATGACAATTGAGGAGGTTCTTGACTTCTTTGATAATGCTAAAATTACTAAGAAGCTTCAACAATTAGTCGATGTGGGATTATCGTATATGACCTTAGGTCAGTCTTTAACAGCTTTATCTGGTGGTGAGATCCAAAGGATCAAGTTAGCTCAAGCTTTGAATAAAAAAGGGAATATATATATTAGATGAGCCGACGACAGGATTGCACCCGTGCGATATAACGAAATTGATGAAATTATTTAATTCGCTTGTCGATAGCGGTAATACAGTTATTATAATTGAACATAATCTTGATGTAATTAAACAGGCTGACTGGATCATTGATATTGGTCCTGAAGGTGGTAAAAATGGAGGCAAAGTTGTATTTCAGGGAACCCCCAAGGAAATGATTACAACTTCTTAGTCCCTTACAGCAAAGAGTATACGGGAAACGACGGAGTTATTAGAGAAAAAATAAACTGTTCTTAAGATAGTTTATTTTATTTTAAATTTTTGTATTAAGATATAATTTTAGGGTTTCCTTTTTTTAGGTGAATAATGTAAATTATTTGGTTATTATCAGACTTTTTGTCGATAATCTCACAATTGAAGAAGTGATATTATTGTGATATAATTTTCAAGTATCTTACAAAGAATGGAGGTCTGGAAATGGAATATCAAGATAGACTGTTTAATCAGAAAAATAGAGCATCTATGGATAAAATCATTAATAATTTACCAGGTGGGATTATTGTTTTTGAAATGCAGGAAAATAAGATTAAAACATTATTTTCAAATGACGGAACTTATCAGTTATTTGGATATAGTAAAGAAGCTTTTAAAACGGTTTTCCATAGTGATGTTTTTGAAATTGTTTATCAACCTGATCTAGCACCTCTACAAGAAGAATTTTATGAAGCTACTAAGAATAGAGAATCATTTGAGCATGGCTGCCGTTGTTTTCGTAATGATGGGACATTGATGTGGACATATTTTAGAGTGAACTATATTGGCACTGAAGATGGCCGAAATGTGTTTGTTGGATTGATTACCGATAGTTCTAAAGAACGCCTGCTAGAAGAAAAATCGCGAATTAATGAGGAAATGTATCATATTGCATTTAATCAAAGTAATGTATTTTTATTAGAATATGATCATCGTAGTAAACAGGTTTCTTGTTCAAGTGAAAGTAGTGCAGCGTATTTTGATTCAGCTGCTTTTTCAAATATCCCAGAATCATTGATTGATAGTGATTTGATTCACGAACGTTCATTTGATGATTTTTATCATTTTTATCATCAGATTATTGGTGGCGTAAAAACAGGGGAAGTTAAATTAAAAATGCGTGCACTTAATAGTGATAAATATATTTGGATTCATGTTAAATTCACTAATATTTTTGATGATGACAATCAGCCGATCAAAGCCGTTGGAGTTTACCAAAATATTGATGAGCAAGTGCGACTTGAGTCACGTTATCTTCAAGAAATTAAATATCGTCAAAAATTAATGCAACGCTCAATTACAAATCTTGAAGTTAATTTAACTACTGATGAAGTGATTAAAGCACACAATGTTACATATAATCTTTTAGGATTAGATGAAAAAGCAAGTTATAGTGAATTTATTAAAAAGATGGTTACATTAGTTGCTGATGAAGATAAACACTTATTTTTAGATACTTTTGGATTGGATAATGTACGTCAAGCTTACCATGATGGTAAAGATGATCTGAGAATTAGTTTTTTATTTTATCGTCCAACGAAAAAGCGTTATGGTTGGGTATCTACGCATATGATGTTTTTATATAATGAAGAAACTAATCAGTTGATGGGCTTTTTTTATGCTAACGATATTGATGATGATAAACGTAAGACGATTGAATTGACACGGCAGGCGCGGACTGATGCTTTAACCGGATTAATTAATCGTCGTGAATTGGAACGGGTAATTACATCAGAGATTCAGTTAGTTGAACCAGGTAACTATGGAGCCTTATTTATGATTGATGTAGATAATTTTAAATTAGTTAATGATGCAAATGGACATAGTGCTGGTGATGAAACGTTACGTTTTGTTGCTAATCGATTAAAGTCATTATTCCGTGGTGATGATGTTGTCGGTCGTTTTGGGGGCGATGAATTCATGGTCTATATGAAAGAAGTAGGAGCTAAAAAAGATGTTATTTCTAAGGCAAAACAGGTTAGTGAGGCACTAGCAACGACTTGTCCAGGAAGTAAAATTGATATTTCATGTTCAGTTGGTGTCACTTTTGTCGAGACTCCTCGAGTGATATTTGATGAAATTTATCATCAAGCTGACAGTGCTGCTTACGAAGCTAAAAAGAATGGAAAAAAGAGCTATCATATTTTTGAATAAAATGCCTGCGGGCATTTTTCTTTTAAGGAGGAAATTAAGGTGAATGGTAATAAAGTTAAAGTCATGGCACAAGGTGCGATGTTGGCATCATTATTTGGTGTACTAGGAGTTATTAATCTTTATACTGGGAGTATCTTTGATATTGTTTTAGCTTATGTTATGGTTATTGGGCTTGTATATTATACTTATTTATATGACTATCGAGCAGGCTTGAGTGTTTTAGCAGTTACTTTTGTAATTTTATTTTTAGTTGGTGAATTATTTTTTACATTTTATGTTACTTTTACTTTAGTGATGGGGATATTTTATGGGTATTGTCTAAAACATGAAAAGCAGAAATGTTTTTCTAAATATGGCTTAATGATCATTTCAGCAATAAAAAACTTTTTAATTTTTTTTCTATTGGGAGGATTATTAGGAATCAATGTTTATCAAGAGGGACTTGAGATGTATAGAGAGATTATTTCGTTAACACCAATGTTAAAAAATATTCTAACACCGGAAGTATCATTTGCATTGCTGTGGATATTTCTATTTATTAGTGAATCTTACATCGTTCGCGTGTATTCAAATATAATCGTAAGCAAATTGATGAAAAGAAAGTAAAATTAATGTATAATGATATTATTCTAGAGGTGGTGAGCTAAATGACAGTAAAGATGACACGAATAAAGAATGTAGTGATTGCTTTATTATTGATTGAATTTATATTTGCTTTGATGGGATATGTATTTCTTTCTAGTAATACATCTTTAGTTCTGGCTACATATATATTTATAAAGAATGTTATTGTTCTAGGATTTATCTTTTATTCATCAAGTTTGGCTAATGAAAATAATTTAAGTGTTAGTGAAGCGTTAAATAATGAAGCTAAAAATGCCTTTATTTTTGGTGGGATCGGCCTGATTAAATATGATGAAAACCGGAATATTTCTTGGGTCAGTGATTTATTTACTGAGATGAAATTAAATATTGTTGGTAAAAAATTATTAGAATGGCAACCGTTATTAGCTTCTTTATTTGAAGATGATGATATTAAGGTGATTGATATCAATTCTCGTAAATTTGAGGTTTATAATAGTAAGGAAAGCCGTTTATTATATTTAAAAGATGTAAGTGATTATGTAGGGATTAGTAAAGAGTTTGAAGATCAGCAGGTTTGTGTTGCGTATATTACGGTTGATAACTATGAAGAGTCGATTGAACAGGCTGATGAACAAACAGCTGCTTCAATTCAATCAACGACACGCCAGATCGTATTAGATTGGGCAAAAGAAAATGGAATTGTTTTGAAACGCTATAAAAGTGATGGTTATATTGCAATGTTTAACGAAAGGACTTATCGTAAACAGGTTGAAGATAAGTTTAAGATCTTGGATTATTTTAAAGAACAAGCAGAGCAGTTAGGACAAATGATGACATTATCTATTGGAATTGGACGAGGAAGTAATATTCTCCGTGAACTTGATGAGCTGGCTTTTTCTGCGCTTTCGCTGGCTTATTCTCGAGGCGGAGATCAGGCTACAGTTAAATCAAATGATGAACCAATTCGTTTCTTTGGTGGAAATAGTGAAAGCTATGAAAAATCAAATAAAATTCGTGCCCGTGTAATTGCTCAATCATTAGCGGGATTGATTCGTCAGGCTAATAATGTTTTAATTATGGGGCATAAACAATCGGATTTTGATTCTTTTGGTGCTTCAATCGCAATGTATTCAATTTGTAAAGCCTATGGGAAAAAGGCACACATCATTATTGATTATGGTTCATTGGAAGAAAAGACTGGGGTAATTGCTCGGAGCCTGCGTGATGATGAACGTTATCGTGGAGTTTTTATTACACCGGCTAGAATTAATGAATTTAATCACAGTAAAACCTTGCTGGTGAATGTTGATAATCATAAACCGTCATTAGCAATCGATGCTAATGCACTTGATATAATTAAAAATAAAGTTGTAATTGATCATCATCGTCGTGGTGAGGAATTTATTGAATTACCATTGCTGACGTATTTAGAGCCGGCAGCTTCGTCAACTGTTGAGTTGATTGTAGAATTATTTGATTATCAAAAAGAAAATGTTTGTGTGACTGAACGTGAAGCGACAATCATGTATGCGGGAATGTTGATCGATACTAATTATTTTAGGACACGTGTAGGAACTAGAACATTTCAGGCTGCAGCTAAATTAAAAGAGATGCAGGCGAATGTATCAGAAGCTTATAAATATCTAGAAGATGATTATGATACGACTCTAACAAAATTGTCAATTACGCAAACAGCATATCGTTATGGTGAAAATATCTTGATTGCTTTTGGACGTCAAGATAAAATATATAGTAGAACATTGTTAGCAAAGGCTGGTAATGAGCTATTAGGTATTAGTGGAGTTAAGGCGGTATTTACAGTAGGTCGTACAGGTAAAGAAGAGGTATCTATCAGTGCACGAAGTACCCGTGATGTTAATGTGCAGTTAATTATGGAAAAATTAGGTGGAGGCGGTCATTTTTCTATGGCAGCTTGCCAATTAAAGTATGAAGATGTAACGATTGCAATTAATTTATTAGAGGAAGCAATCAACGAATATTTAGATGAAAGGACGAATGAATAATGAAAGTTATTTTATTACAAGATGTAAAAAAAGTTGGTAAAAAAGGAGAAGTTGTTAAAGTAGCCGATGGGTATGGACAAAACTTCTTAATTAAAAACAAGTTAGCAGTTCTAGAAACAAATACAAGTCGTAAAATTGTTGAGAGTCAAAAAGAAGCAGAGCACCAACAAGATTTAGAAAATCAAGCAAAAGCTAAAGAATTAGCTAAAGAAATTGAAAGCATTACTTTAGAATTTACTTTAAAATCAGGTAAAGATGGTAAAACTTTTGGTAGCGTTTCTACTAAACAAGTAGTTGAACAATTAAGAGAAAAGTATGGTATTAAAATTGATAAAAGAAAATTTATTGATGCTCATCCAATTGGAGCATTAGGATATACTAAATTAAAAGTAGATTTATATAAAGGAATTATTGCAACAATCAATGTTCATTTAAAAGAACGATAGGAGAAATGTATGGCCAATCGAGAATATCCTCATGACATAGAGGCAGAAAGATCATTATTAGGTTCAATGCTTATTTCAAAAGATAAGTGTATTGATATCTTGAATAAAACAGTTGAAGATGATTTTTATGATGACAGTCATCAAGCAATCTTTAAGGCAATGGCTGCAATCAATGAAGAAGGCACTCCAGTAGATGTTACCACGGTAACATCTTATCTTATGGATCATAGCCAGCTAGATAAAATAGGTGGTGTTGATTATTTGCTTAGATTAAGTGAATCTGTACCAACTGTAGCGCATAGTGAATATTATTTGAAGATATTACATAATAAAGCAACATTGCGAAGAATTATTCGCGAGACAACTCAAATTGCTGAAAATGCTTATGGTGATGTTGAAAATATTGATGCTTTTATTGATGAAACTGAAAAAACGATTTTAAAAGTAACTCAAGATCGAAGTGCTGGTGAATTTAGAGATATTCGAGGGGTTATTAAAAGTGTTACGGATCGTTTAAATTTACTCCAAAAAATTGATGGAAATATATCTGGGGTAAAATCTGGGTTCCGTGATCTTGATAAGATTACATCTGGTTTTCAAAAGGGAGATCTAATTATTTTGGCTGCACGTCCAGCGATGGGGAAAACAGCCTTTGCCTTGAATCTAGCCCATAATGCAGCGTATAAAGCTGAGGAACCGGTTGCTATTTTTTCCCTGGAAATGCCTGCTGAACAGCTTGTTCAGAGGGTTATCTGTTCAATGGGGGGAATAGAAGGTTCTTCTATGAGAACAGGTGAAATTTTAAAAACAAATGCAAATAAATATTATGCCGCAGCAGAACGAGTATCTAAATGTAATATGTACATAGATGATAGTCCGGGTATTAAAATCAATGAAATTGTTGCAAAAAGTCGTAAATTAAAAAGTGAGCATGGCTTAAGGATGATTGTAATCGATTATTTGCAATTGATTACAACTGCTTCTAAAAATAAAGAAAATCGACAACAAGAAGTATCTGAGATTTCAAGAACGCTAAAGGCATTAGCCAGAGAACTTGAAGTACCAGTTATTTCATTATCACAATTATCACGTTCAGTTGAACAACGACCTAATAAACGGCCGATGATGTCTGACTTAAGAGAGTCTGGGGCAATCGAGCAGGATGCCGATATTGTTTCGTTTATTTATCGTGAAGATTATTATAAAGATCCTGGAGAAGAATCAGAAGATAATGGATTAACAGAAATCATTATTGCAAAACATCGTAATGGGGCAACAGGTGAAGTTAATCTTGCTTTTGAAAAGAATTATAGCCGTTTTTCTGATTTGGCTCAAATGGGTCCAGACGGAACAAGTGAAGGCGTGCGTGATCTTAGAAGTTAAGGAGGAATTAGATGTATCATCAATACCGTGAAGGTTGGATTGAAGTAATTAGTGGATGTATGTTTGCAGGAAAAACAGAAGAGTTGATTCGACGCATCAATGTATTAAGCTATGCTAAGAAGAATATTATTGTGTTTAAGCCTAAAATAGATAATCGTTATTCTGATAGTGAGATAGTTTCTCATTCTGGTGCTAAAGTACCTTGTTTAGTAGTTGAAAAAGCCCAGGATATCTTAAAGAAAATTGAAGCTGATACCGAAGTAGTAGCAATAGATGAAGTGCAGTTTTTTGATAAAGATATCGTTGAAGTTTGTGAATATTTAGCTGATAAGGGAATTCGCGTAATGGTTGCAGGCTTAGATAAAGATTTTAGAGGTGAGTCATTTGGCGTGATGCCTGAATTATTGACTCGGGCAGAGTTTGTCACAAAGTTAACAGCGGTTTGTGCTAAATGTGGGGCCCCGGCGACAAGAACACAACGTCTAGTTAATGGTAAACCAGCAGGATTTGAAGACCCTATCGTGA
>ENA-OWOI01000385-OWOI01000385.1-gut-metagenome-genome-assembly--contig:-NODE-385-length-11166-cov-25.654703_pt1 | contig 11166 bp, 6 predicted proteins | sample MGYA00248258_ERZ651800 | MGnify/ENA primary metagenome ERZ651800 (study PRJEB26908, sample SAMEA4031704) | gut metagenome | biome: gut; feature: normal infant; material: stool | place: China | collected 2015...
CCGCATTGTCTTCCGTAGTCGCTGATTGTTTTACCGCCTGATGGGCGAAGAGAAAGAACGAGTAAAAGGTCGGTTTAGCCGACCTTTTTTGCGTCTGTGAGTTATGGGGAATAAATATTAGAGGATGGAGTGTTGAGTTTGAAAACTGCCTGTACGGCAGTGCACGCTGGAAGCCCGAAGGGGCGAGACAGCTTGCTTCTCTAAGCTGCCTGTACGGCAGTGAACGCCGGGCGTATTTGAAATAACCTGATCAATGTTTTCTAAGCTGCCTGTACGGCAGTGAACTAACACGGCGTCATTAATCAGGGAATAAACATTTTCTAAGCTGCCTGTACGGCAGTGAACGTGTTTTGGGTAGGGTAGCGTAATAGCGTACTTTTCTAAGCTGCCTGTACGGCAGTGAACGCATTCTGGATGCCAGTGCTTCAGCACAAGTATTTCTAAGCTGCCTGTACGGCAGTGAACTACTGGTAATCACAGACTTGAATTATCAGGATTTTCTAAGCTGCCTGTACGGCAGTGAACGCTGGGCGTATCGCGTCCCACGCTACTCAACTTTTCTAAGCTGCCTGTACGGCAGTGAACCAGGACGTCGGCGCGACTGAGCAGGCCCGGTGTTTCTAAGCTGCCTGTACGGCAGTGAACATCACGCTCGGGGTGATCATCGCATTTAGTACCTTTCTAAGCTGCCTGTACGGCAGTGAACATTACGTGCCCACCGGCGCAGCTCGTCGCTGATTTCTAAGCTGCCTGTACGGCAGTGAACTGTTCAAAACGAAACACGGAATTAAATGTGATTTTCTAAGCTGCCTGTACGGCAGTGAACTCACGCATCGCCATCGTGTGATTCATAATGTGTTTCTAAGCTGCCTGTACGGCAGTGAACAACATGATGTGATCAGCTTCTTCCGGCCACCATTTCTAAGCTGCCTGTACGGCAGTGAACATGTCGCCTACGAACATCAGCCGGGTGCCTGTTTTCTAAGCTGCCTGTACGGCAGTGAACATTGGCAGTCGTTGGGGTTTTGAAATATTAGATTTCTAAGCTGCCTGTACGGCAGTGAACGCGATCTGTTGCGTGAAATAGTCAGGCAATACTTTCTAAGCTGCCTGTACGGCAGTGAACGTTATTCTATTAATGACCTGCACAAAGCATCCTTTCTAAGCTGCCTGTACGGCAGTGAACTGGAATAATAGCAGACTATCCGATTGATTTATTGTTAAAAGTTACAAAATCGCAGATTCAAACCCTTTTTCCAGACTTCAAAATAGAAATAAATAAAATCAATGAGTTACATTTCGCCCTAAAAAAAGGGTCGATTTGGTATTTCTTCATCTCATATTTTCTGCATAGCTTTTGATAAACAATTGACCAGAACACATACGGTCATAATCTCCGTCCCGCGAACAGCGTGTTCATTGCGTAACCAAACAAATCAATCTATATAAATTCTTCTTGACCGTTTCACTCCAACTCCCTATAGTAGCGCCCCGTTGCCACCTATGAGGTCTGGCAGCAAAACAATTTGGTGAGGTGTCCGAGTGGCTGAAGGAGCACGCCTGGAAAGTGTGTATACGGCAACGTATCCGGGGTTCGAATCCCCGCCTCACCGCCATCTTTAAAGAAGAGCTCGTACGAAAGTACGGGCTTTTTTTTGTGTGTGTCAGTCACGGAGCACATAAAAAAGGCCCAACCACATGGCTAGGCCTGTTAAAAATTACAAAGCATCAAAACCAGGGAATAGTGGCTGTTGCGCTTAATCCGTAACTACTAAATTCCCCTTTAACCGGTTCAGTAAGCAAATCACCATGACGGATAAAAAGCTTGAACTGCTGCTGACTCGACAAACTCTTCATATTAAGAAAGGGTAAATCGGTCCGCAGTTCAGCCTGCGTCGCCAGTCGTTCAATCGCCTGTTCTTCAGTTAGCCAGCCTTTTTTCACTGAACGCCTTAACAGACGCTGAGGGTTACTTTTTACCTGTACACGACTTACGACTCGCCAGCCTTTAATTTCAGGAACTGGCGTGACAGGCGAACATTGGCAGTAATCCGTCAGCCCTTTACGCCACGTCGAGGCTTCAAGTTCTTGCAATGCGGGGGCACTGCCGTGCAAGCGTAAACGCGCTCCCGGCGTAACATTCACGTCCGGGAAACTCACGCCGATATCACCTTGCCCTCTTGCACCTAATGCCCGATGCAATTTGGCAAATAATGCCGCCATCAACATTTCGCTCGAAAATTCAGGATCTGGCAGAACGCGGATCTCAAGGTAGTGATCCATTGGCAGCTCCTTATTCCGATTTCTCACCAAAGACACCGCCACGGATCAGCACAGCCATCACGTAGTGCTGCTGATCAACGTCTGGTTTCACTCCTTTCGTCACCCAGTTGTCCAGTAAGGTGTAGAAATCGAGTTTTTCTTTCGGTTGGCGGCAAGCAACACCGCGGCTGGTTACTGAACCATAAGGCTCCACGGCGATAGCCCCCAACTCATCAACCTTCGGATGCCAGGTATCAATGGTGCGTAAAGCATTGCCAATCTTCTGGGAGTGAATACCAGCAATGCCAGCCACCTGATATAACACGCGACTTTTGCTACTGTTGCTGTCGAGCACCAGCTCCTGCGACGGGAAAACTTCTTGCCCGCCCCCAAAGCGAACCTGCGCTTCAACGGTGAGCATTACCCACTCTTTTGCGCTTAATCCTTGTTCTATGATGGCCGCCAGCTGCGTGACCGCTGCCTGTCCCTGGTCAAATTGACGTAAAGAGAAGTCATGGCTGTTAAAAGTCCAGAAAGTGTCGTTAGCAGTAACTTTCACCTGGATCTGCTCAGCACCAATGCGGTTGCGCCACAGAAAACGACCATTTGCCAGATTCAGCGCATAGCGAAGCGCCAGCTCTTTAAAGCCATGTTCGCTGATGTAACCTTCAATGACCCCGGAAAGCGCCTCCTGATAAGCCATATCATTACATACTGACGGTGTGGATAAATTACCCAGCACACGCAGCGTAAACACCACCTTTAACGTATCCGCATCTACCGGAAGCGAAGCCACATCCACCCGTTGCAGGTTGGCTTTTTGGATTTCAGCATCCAGTTTTGTGGAGTCACTGGTAATCGTATTTTTCAAGCGATTAGAGATAGTTCCGCGAACCGCTTTCTCCTGAATCTCAATGGGTTGCCATACATTTCCTTGCCAGTTACCTGCGTACATTACCGCGTCAGATGTTGCCAGTTTGCGCTCAAATGCCAGTACCGATGCCGTTTTGATTGCTACAGGAGCCTTTGCCATAATTATGTCCTTATTCTAAATCGTCATATTCATTAAAAGTAAAATCATCAACAACTGGCGTTGCCGAACAATAGTAGCCAGTGTCCGTTGTGCGGTAATGCCACATCAGCGGTTGCAAGTCAGTTATGCGATGTAATCCGCGCCATTCGCCGATGCCATATACCGCTTCGGCAAAAGCAAATGGCGTCACGGTGTCGCGCGCATTTTCAACTTCACCGGGTGCGTAAACAGGCGAAATGCGTTGGTAGCCACACATTAACGGTACCAGGAAACCAGGCATTGGCTTCGGCTGATAGGTCCATTTTGCGCTGTTGTCTTCTGCCGGAGATTCGGCCTGATATTTAACGGCAGCAAAATCAAGCCAGGCATCCAGCAACGAGATGTCGGGATGTTGTTGGTGACGTTCAGCCAGCCATTCACTGCGATCGTAAAGCGCATAGCCAGGCATTAAACGCCAGATGATTTTACGCAGTTGCTTTTCATCTTCAGGCGCATGAAAAAGCTGTGGTTCGCGCATGTCAACAATACTGCCGCCCGCCAGTTTATGGCTCTGGCAGAGCATTTTCAGATGGTCGCAAAGGGCTTTTCTGCCATATTCACCATTGGTAATTTCGCCATTACATTCAATCAGCAGAGAAACCGTCAGGTGCATACGGCCCTCTTCATTGAACGAGGCGGTTTTACCTTCTCTGGTTAATGGGTTACGGGTGAGAGCGAATTGAAAATCGCGCCCGGAGCTGTACGCCTGAATATGCTGTTCATGGCTTACTACCGCACAACCGTCAAAACTTACGCCAAATTCATCCACGACTTTTCGAGAAAGCGCATGAACATAACCGAGAAAATGGGTCATTGACGGGAATCCCCAGGTCAACCCGGAGACGGCGTTAGCGTTTTCGATGCGTATATGGGGTAACAAGAGCAGATAACTCATTTCAGCGCCTCCTGCAAAACAGCTTCCATTTCACGCATCCGTTGAGCAAACAGAGACTGGCTGCGCCACTCTTTTTGTTCGACAGCGCCTACGTCAAAACTGGATTTTTTCAGGCGATAGTTCAGCCAGCGCGCGAAATCATCGGCTACCGTCTCTTGCCAGTCGTTTTTCTCACGCTCCTGTTTAAAAGTCTCATCTGAGAGGCTTCGCCACGGATCCAGCCAAAGTTGTTGGTGGCGCGGTAAATCTTGCGATTGCGCTGACCATCCCTGCCATTTTTCTTGCTGAAAAGCGGATGCCTGCATGAACAGCAGATCGATCAACTCATCAATATATTTCGCCCGCGCAGTACGGATATGAACATTGTTTATGTCAACCTTCAGTAAGTAGGTCATTCGGGCGATAATGCCCGAAGCCGCCCTATTGAAATCGCCGCGTAAGGCAAAAATACTGCGCATGTTTTGTGGTGCACGATCCAGCGTCGCCCAGGTAGGCGGCATTGACGGCAACAGCCAGACGCGTCCAATTCTGGCACTGTTTAGCAGGGAGATATTCTGTTGATTTCCACCTCCATAATGCATCTCTGCAAGATTAGGGAAACGAATATCTGGCTGTGAGTGCCATTTACCTGCTTTGTGCGCATCGCGAATGACTTTTGATTCTTCGCTAAAGCGCACAGCGGTTAGCTTTTCATACATCGCCTGCGCCAGCGAACTGGAAAATAGCGGGCAGAGCAGATGATAGCCATCATCGACAGGAAAATAGATTTGCTTCGATAGTTTATGCGCTTTTATCCACTCCGAAGCATATGCTTTGCTAAAGCATTCAACCCATTGTTTTAATTGTTCATCATTCAAGGCAAAAACGTTTAATGAATGATAATCGCCACGTTTTAAGCTGGCGAGTAATGAATCACCGTTGATTTCAGTTAGTAGTAGTTTTGCAACATCAAAAACGGCTGCGTTGCCTTCAGCATCCTCTTTAATAATTGCCAGTGATGCTGTATTTAAATATCCCTCACTGACGAATTTCTCCAAATAACGCCCATATGCTTTGGAGTCACCATTACTATATTTTGCCCCGTGGGAAATTATCCTTATAGAACGAATACGATTTGCCGCATCCGTTAACCAGTTACGTGGCAAGTAGCGTGCTTCGAGCTCCTGTCGCTCCAGAGCGATAACGCTGGCGTCCTCGCCCTGTTCCAACCGCTTTGCTGCTTCTTTTTCAAAGGCATCTATTTTGGGTTGCCTTCGCGAAGCGATGTAGTCAGTGATAAATTGTATTAGCGCCGTTTTTTCCATTTCGGCTCCTTTCGTTAGTCCATCAAATTGAAGTTGCTCCCTGACTTCACTGAAAAATCTCCGTAGCCCAACCAGGCTTCAGTACAACGACGCATACAGCAAAAGGGACAACACCCGTGGTTATAATCATGGATAGTTCACCTAGATATATCTACGTTTTAATCTAGCCAAACCCAATGCTATAAACCAAAGTGATATTACCATATATAAATTATTTGCAGTGCAATAGTTATGCGATTAACATTCACGCACTGCCGTTGGCAGCTTAGAAATAGATGTATCTCCGGATACGGACTTGTAAACTGCCGTACAGGCAGCTAGTGCTCCCCATCACTGATTGCGAAATACCCCAAGCCAAGGGTGATAACGCCAGTCATCGACCGCATCTTCTTCACTGGCCGGTACTCTCACTTCAGCAAACATTTCTCCAACACGCTGTATTTCACAACCTTGCTTATCAGCTAAATTCAACAAAACGTGTTGGTAATCCATCACGCCCCAGCAAGCAACACCGCTGACGCATCTCACCTCTTCTCGCCTGAAATTCCCCTGCGCTTTACGCTCGTTGTCGCCCGTGCGGGAATAGAAACGCACTTCGCTTTCTTCATCATCCATATGCAGAAAAAATACCGCCTCCGGCAAAGGGGAATAACGAAATGGCGTCTGGCGCTGTATCCAGCCGTTCCAGCTTAGCGGTGCACGCCACCATTGCGCCGCCACCACATGTTTGCTTTTACTGCTCATCAATTCGGCGGATAAACGACTATGTTCAAGCTCCGCCAGTTTGTTGTCATTATTGGCAGACAGGATCCGCGGCAAGGCGTTAATCGTCCGGTAGTCTGCGATCGGAATCAGTTCGCAAATATCGTGGCTATTCAGCAAGTGTTCTTTTGTTTCGAAACCTGGCTTACAAAATGCGGGGGCTTTTTTCTGCAATGATTTGATATTACTACGCAAAATAACCAGATTCTCACTGGTCGGCACATTTCTACGGTGGCGCTGAATACGTCCGGCAAATTGAATAATCGAACGCATGGAACTCGGTTCAATTATTCCCCAGTCCGCATCCCAGTCACGCCCCACTTCTATAACCGATGTCCCCAACACCACAAACAGATGGTGCGATTCCGGACGGTTATGTAAGGCATCTGCGATGTCTTCGTTGTTCCAGAAATCGAGTTCGTTATGACGGGTAAAAGCGCGATCCAGGCGCTTCTCAATATCTGAACGCACCGCCAGCGGGTGTCGGGAGTGGTAAACACAATAATGAATACAAACATTTTCTGGTGAAGGAATGGCAATCAGGGCTTTGGTCACTGCAACCAGTGGATTGATATTCGAGAAGCGCACCAGGCCCAGCGAAACGGTTTTACCGCTTTCGTGTAGCTGGCGATGCGCCTGATGCAACTTCAGCATTTGCGTATGCACCGTCTGGGCCACACTTTCGGTAACATCCTGGATTGCAACTGATGCAGATGAAATCGAAGCAACACGCCCGAAATGCAGCCGCTCTTTTTCAGCCAGCATTACCGCCCGCCTGGCAACAAATTTTGTATGCGCATCGCGAAAGGCCGCTCCATCGCTAATTTGCGTGGCATCAGCATCGTTTTCATCAAACCAGGCACAGCAAATATTGACGGGCCTGCCGTTGGTACCACAAGACGCCTGCCACATTTTACGCCCGGCAAGATAAGCCGCGAACAGCGCCTGAATCAGGCCTGGCGGCAGCGTCGCCGAAGAGAGTAACACCCGCGTTCCCAGCATCCCGGCCCAGTTCATCAAACGACATACCGCATGAAGATCAGCAATATCAAAGTCGTCGGGTTCGTCGAGCACTAAATCGCAGGTTAACAGACGCAACATCGCCGGAAGCTGTTTCCCGCCACGCACACCCTCGGTCGCGGAAATAAGATGATCAATCGTCGCTACCAGAATCGGTGCGCTTACTAACGCCTTAAGTTTGCTGTCATCCTTCAACCATTTTTCCAGCGCCCCGTTATGCAGGCTGCCTTCGTACTTAACGAACTGTTGCTCCTCTGCTGGCGACTCTTGTGAAGCACTTCCGCAATCATTGTCTATTTTTTCCTGCTGCCAGAGCTGTTTAACTGCCGCAGAACCAATCAATACCGCCAGCTCATCCTCACCGAGTCCAAGTCGACTACGCAGAGCATCGCCGGTTTGCAAAGTCAGCGTGCGCAATCCCAGCGCGACGGTAAAACGGCACCCTTCCCGCTCATCGGCAAGCGCATACATAATGCGGGCGTTCGCAAAGGTTTTACCGCACCCCGTCGAGGCAATATTAACGCCGAAAAATCCCTCCTCCCGGCTTCGTTCACGTAGCGCTCGTGCCACATCCCAGGCTTTATTCTGCCAGCGATATTTCACATCTGTAGCTCGCTGGCTAAAACCTTTATGTCGGGCAATTGCCGGAAGAGAAGCCCGTGTGTGCATCAGTTGCCGCCCAAGCAGATACGCATGATGCGCGACGCCAACAAGATGTTCGTCTACCCGTTGTTTGAGCGTGCCGCTTTGGCGATCGCTATTTGCCCAGACGATATATTCCGGGTCCTGCCATTTTTGCTGCGCATCGCGTGAGGAATAGTAATGATCGGCAAGCATCAGGCAAAAACGCGCCATATGTAAGGGGAACAACTGTTCCATCTGCCCGTATGTCTTTAAACCGAGCGCGTTACTTGCCCGGCGGGCTATCTGACGCGCTTTTTCTCGCCAGCTCGCGCTTTGAAGCGGCGTTCCTGATGGAAACTGCCAGACGTGCGCAAAATCCTGTTGTGACCAGTCATCTCTGCGGTGGTTGACGGCATTCCAGTCAGCATTAAGTTGCCTTTCCAGCCAACTTTCACACCCTTTGCAAGATTGTTCCGGTTGTGGCGAAAGATTCTCCGGAATTCGATGATGGGAAAGGATCAGCCAACCTACCGTTTTGGCTAGCGGTTGCAGCGAAGTAAATGGGCTATCTGAAAATTGAGGCGTGTCTTTTAGCAGGCGTTCCAGAATCGCAGATTCATCATCTGCCGTAAGTTCGCCAAGCTTCGCCAGCCACACATCGTCGGGCCGATCACCGACAAACGCCTGAAAGAGCCGCAGTGAGATCCATTCATGTCGGTATGGTTGATAACTGCGGGCATTCTTTTGGGTCAGGCTTTGCTGAAAGCTGCGTCCGGATTTTCCAAAATCATGAAATAACCCGGCGATGGCTGCCAGCAGCGCAATGCTTTCCGCACATTGCCAGCGGTTTTCTTCCTTGTTCACCAGGCTGGTTTGCGTTGTGCGATTTGTGGGAACGCGCCCCTGAGCATTAAAATGACGAATATTACCCACAATCCACATCAACTCCATTTGTCCATTCTTCTTTAGCCAGTGACATGCCACTGCGGTATTTCGCCTGGCAGTTTTGCGCAGTAAACGGCGGAGTGTATTAACTCCTTCCAGAGTAATCACCGTTTGCCATGCGGCATCACCTGTACGTTCAGCAAACTGTTCAATAATACGGCAGCTTTCCACGCGAGCATTTTTTGTACAGCGCGAGATAATTAGGACATTCATTGGTCAGCCTTAGCCAGTGCCTGGGCCGTTTCCTGCAGAGAAGTGATCATGACATCCAGCGCATCCGCTTGTTGAAAGATATTGATACAGCGTTGACGAAACTCCTGAGCATCTTCTCCCGCCATTGCGGCAATAAATGCTTGTGGCATAACCAGGGCATCTTTAATCAGATCGGCAAGGTCAAAAACAAGCCCGCCGCGACGTGTTTTACCGTGCATTACTGCTAAACCGTGCGGGATACCTGTTACCCACGCCGCCACTGCTGCCAGTCCATAAGCCAGATAATTCCCTTGATCGAGGAAGCGGTTGGCCATATCAATACCACCGCCCCGTTTTGCGCGAGTGAAATCGCCATACCCCACTGTTTGACTGACCATTTTGTATAACGCTTTAGTCAATTTGGCCTCTACGAGCATAAGCTGCGTATGGTTTTCTGCCGCGTCTATTTCTTCACGAGTACGATTCAGGAGGGTATGCAGTGCATTAACATCAGGTTGAAATGCGTGTTCACGCTGCATTTTCGCGCTGGTCCAGTGCTTCTCAATATGAGCCAGGCGGATTAACTGAAAACGTTTCGCGGCGGCAAGTCGTTTAACTTCAACAAACCAGAAAGAAACCCATTGCTGGAGATATTCTGTAGGGCGATATTCACTTTGTGGGCTGAGCCAGGAGACATCGACATCCACTTCATTCGCTGAATACAGCGGCGTACCATCCGTACCACAAAAGCCCACCATCACCCCGGCATGGGCAAATTCACGCATCGCCGCCTGGGTAACGGATGTTCCCATCCCCAACATCAATGCCGTGGTATTCGCAATGGGGATATTCCAGTAGTACGACTCCTTACCTTCGCTGGTGACATACTCCACCCGCCCACCATTCACCTGAACCCGGCATTTTTCCAGATAATAAATATTGGCGCGTTTGGAGTGGAGAATGGTTTTGAGATCGGAAGGCGTAAGGTAATTCGAAGACATAAACACATCCTGTGATTATTTTATATTTGAAGGTATTGGGCTTAGTACAGCATTGATTTATGTGCTGAAAATTGATTTCTGTCGCAATTATTACGATTGTTATTGTGTGCTGAAGCTAATGGTTTGAAGTTGAGAGTGTCATGGCATGACCAAATGCCTAACACTATCGTAGTGTGAATACTGCCTGTACGGCAGTGAACTGCTACTGCAAAATGACGTTCGCGTATATGTGTTTCTAAACGGCCTGTACGGCAGTGAACAGTTCATTCAGCACGAGCACCCACTCGGTGAATTTCTAAGCTGCCTGTACGGCAGTGAACCGAAAACTCCCGAATCGCCCGGATCGCGTTCATTTCTAAGCTACCTGTACGGCAGTGAACTAGAAATTAATAGCTGTAGTGATTGCATGCCATTTCTAAGCTGCCTGTACGGCAGTGAACACAAAATGGGCGCAACTCATGTATTCCAATGATTTCTGAGCTGCCTGTACGGCAGTGAACGAGCGGGGCGCAGCACAGTGATCGGGCTGATTTTTCTAAGCTGCCTGTACGGCAGTGAACTTTTAACTGCCGTAAGGGTGTGCCCTACGATTTTTCTAAGCTGCCTGTACGGCAGTGAACATTGCGATCGCGCCGGGTACGAAAATTACAACTTTCTAAGCTGCCTGTACGGCAGTGAACTTGAATCCCTTGCGCGTGACGATACCGATGACTTTCTAAGCTGCCTGTACGGCAGTGAACCAACCTGTTTCGTTAGTCGCCGGAAATTTCCTTTTCTAAGCTGCCTGTACGGCAGTGAACGCGCAACCGTTCATGATCTGAAATATCTGGCATTTCTAAGCTGCCTGTACGGCAGTGAACTAATTTGTGATTCTGTTATTGTGAGTTGCGGCTTTCTAAGCTGCCTGTACGGCAGTGAACTTTCTCCATTAGCGCGACCGGTTTTTCTGCCGTTTCTAAGCTGCCTGTACGGCAGTGAACAATTGCGGCATATTGCTGCGCGTTCATGATGTTTTCTAAGCTGCCTGTACGGCAGTGAACTCAAATACTACACGTTTAGCCCGTTGTTAATAAAGCAAAACCATCCCAT
>ENA-OWOI01000390-OWOI01000390.1-gut-metagenome-genome-assembly--contig:-NODE-390-length-11025-cov-2.856047_pt1 | contig 11025 bp, 9 predicted proteins | sample MGYA00248258_ERZ651800 | MGnify/ENA primary metagenome ERZ651800 (study PRJEB26908, sample SAMEA4031704) | gut metagenome | biome: gut; feature: normal infant; material: stool | place: China | collected 2015 ...
AGTGATCTTTAGATTAGGATTAATATCTAAACATCGTGCTCTAGCAACATCTACTTTATTCATCCCAATCGTTGAATGCAACGCATATAACTGACGATTCAAATTAGTTATATCAATAATATCATGATCAACCAAAACTAATTCGCCGATCCCGTTTCTAACAAGAGCCTCAACTACATAGCTCCCAACTCCCCCTAAACCAAAAACTGCAACTTTTTTATTTTGAAGACACTCGATCCATGAAGATCCTACCATCCTTGTAATTCTTGCAAACTGTTCCATATTCCACCTCGTGCTTATTATAAACTAATCTATCTCTTTTATAAAGAATAAGCAAATAATTTTTTCTTAGTCCAATTTAGGACATTTATGCATAGACCAATAAGGTCCACTCTATAATAAATTTAGGTGGTGGTTTTATGTATTACAAAAGAATTCGTGATTTAAGAGAAGATAAAGACCTTACTCAAAAACAATTAGCAGAATATTTAAATGTCTCTCAAAAATCTTATTCTCGTTACGAACGAGGAGAAAGAACCATCGATCCAGAGATTTTATCCAAACTCGCAACATTTCATGAAACCACTGTTGATTACTTGATCGAACGTACTGATGATAAAACTGATTACACTAAGAAAAAACGGCGCTAGTTAACTAGCGTTTTATTATTTTAGACCTTTTTGGTCTAAAAACTTCTAGTCCTAATTAGACTAATCTATAATTGAAAAAGGCGGTGATATGATGCAATACAAACGATTAAAAGAGCTTCGAACTAAATATGGCTACACTCAAGAAAAAGTAGCCAAATATTTACATGTCGATCAAAAAACATACTCCCGCTATGAACTAGGTCAACACGAAATGACGCCTGATACGCTTGGAAAACTTGCAACTCTCTATGATACCTCCGTTGATTATCTAATTGAAAGAACTGATAATATAAAAAGTTTTACTAAATAAAAAACGTTTGATGTTCCAAACGTTTTTTATTATTCATAATCAGCCGTGTAACCACGATTATCTAATTCCAATTTCACAACTTGCCAATCTTTAATTAATGCACCTAGCTCTTCTTTAATCCGAACTACACCCATCTTATCCTCACCACGAATAACAGCCATTATTGTTGGACCAGCCCCCGACAAATAAGCCCCAAGTACTTTTTCATCTTGTTCTAAAACTCCCATGATTTCATTAAAGCCTTTAATTAAATCACCACGATATGGTTGATGCAAACGGTCTTTAAAGCCTAATTTTAGCCCCTCATCATATCCATTAATCAATGAAGCAACCATCAACGCTAAATGAGATACGTTTTTAATCGCGTCAGCTCTTGGCAAAACCTGTGGTAAAACTGATCTTGATTGTTCAGTTGATAATGTAAATGGCGGAATCAATGTAACAAACCGATAGTCATGTTTAACAGGGATATTTAATGTTAATACATTATCTTCTTCCATTACTGATACTGTCAAGCCTCCAAAAATTGCCGGTGCCACATTATCAGGATGACCTTCAATTGCAGTTGCTAATTCTAGAATTTCTTGTCGATCTTCAACTTTATCTTTAAAAGCAAAAGCCCCAACGATTCCTGCTACAATACAAGTAGAACTACTACCCAATCCACGGGTATAAGGAACATCCCCACTACATTCAATATTTACGCCTTGATATTCTAAGCCACAAATTTCAGCAGCTTGTTTAAAAGCCTGGTAGGTCATATTTTCTTCATTACAAAACTGTTCTGGACAACCAGTAATATTTAAACCTTGATCAGCCAGTTCAAAGGTAAAGGTATTATATAAAGTCAGTGCCAACCCTGCAACGTCAAATCCGGGTCCTAAGTTAGCACTTGTCGCTGGTACTTTTACTTTTACTTTCATGCTAACCTCCTACATTGCTTCTATTTCTGATTTGATAAAACTAATAATCTCAGTTTTATCAATCGCTTCTTTATGTAACACTTCACGCTCTTTAATTCCTGCTAATGCTTGAGGCACAGGAACACCAGTCTTTTCACTTAATTTATCAATTGCTGTATAAACATCAAGTTCTTCCCCATAAATAGCTTGATAAACTGATTCAGGGAACTTATAAGGAGATGCAGTTGATAATAATACTGTTTTAGTATGGTCTCCAGTCTCCTGCTGATATTGTTTTAGAACACCATAACCAATGGCAGTATGCGTATCTAATAAATATCCAGTTTCATTGAAACATGTTTTAATTGTAGTTAAGATTTCATCTTCACTTAAACATCCTGCTTTAAACTGATCTTTAATTTTAGCAAAAGTTGCATCATCCACTTCATAAACACCTTCACTATTTAATTTATCCATATATTGACGAACTTTTTCTCCATCACCATCAGACATAAACCAAACCAATCTTTCTAAGTTACTAGATACTAAAATATCCATAGCTGGAGCATTTGTTTTATAAAACTCACGATTTGCATCATATTTACCAGTAGTAAAGAAATCTGTTAAAATATTATTTTTATTTGAAGCACAAACAAATTTATCAATTGGTAAACCCATTTTTTTAGCAAAATATCCTGCTAAACAGTTACCAAAATTACCACTAGGAACACAGAAATTAATCTTATCTCCTAATTTGATTTCGTTATTTCTTACTAATTCAAAATAACTATGGAAATAGTAAACGATTTGAGGAATCAAACGTCCGACATTGATTGAATTTGCAGATGATAAGAAAACATTATGTTGATCACTTGCAACTTTCAATTCTTCAGATGCAAAAGCTTTTTTTACCGCACTTTGAGCATCATCAAAATTACCGTGAATTCCTACTACCTTAACATTCTTTCCTGTTTGACTGACCATCTGTTGTTGTTGAATCGCAGATACCCCATCCAAAGGATAGAATACTTTGATACAAGTTCCCTCAACATCTTTAAAACCTTCTAATGCCGCTTTACCGGTATCGCCACTAGTAGCTGCTAAGATCATTACTTCACGTTCCTCTTTTAATTGTTTTAAAGATAACGTCATTAAATAAGGTAGTAACGATAATGCCATATCCTTGAATGCTGCCGTTTGTCCATGGAATAGTTCAGCAACATAAACATCACCAGCCTTTTTTACTGGTACAACGATTTCTGGAAATAATCCTTTTCCATACGCATTTAAACACGCATCATGAATCAATTCTTTTCCTTCTTCAGGTACAAATGTACTTAATACTTCAGTTGCTAAATCAACATAATTCAATTTAGATAAAACATCTAAATCCATCTTTGTAAAATCAAAATCCGGCACTAATAACCCACCGTCTTCCCCAATTCCTTGGACGATAGCCTGATAAAAATTAATCTCTTTTTGTTGGTTTCGTGTACTTATATATTTCTTTTCCATTGTTCATCCCCCTGTGTGATTTAAACTATTGTATACAATTTATTTATATAAGTCAATACATACTTATTATAACATATCAAAGTAAAATAACTTTGATTATTTCAATTATTATTGATTACCATTGACTATTGTATACAATCGTGGTAATATGTCATAAATTAGGAAATTGGAGGACCGAGATATGTTATCAATGAACATGTTTGCAATAATTATGGCAACGATTAGTTCCATTATTGTGCATGCTCAATAATATATTGGTTCTGCTATTTATTTAATGATATTGGGACCTTATTTTAAAGGTCTATTTTTATTATATAAGGGGGAATTAGATGAAAATCGGTGTTATCGGACTAGGTACTGTTGGTTATGGAGTTATCGAAATCCTAACTAATGAAAGAAAACGTCTCGAAAAAGTCATTAATGATGAAGTAATGATTAAATATGGTTGTGGTCTTGAAGAGGTTGATCTACCAGAGGGGGTAATTTACACAAAAGACTTTAATGATGTTATAAATGATCATGAAATTGATGTTGTAGTTGAATTGATTGGTGGAGTAACTGTCGCTAAAACAATTATTTTAGAAGCTATAAGAAATGGTAAACATGTTGTTACTGCCAATAAAGCATTATTAGCCCATGATGGTAAAGAAATCTTTATGGCAGCAAAAGAAAAAAATGTCCACATTTTCTACGAAGCTAGTGTTGGTGGCGGAATCCCTGTTTTAGTCAGCCAAAAAGAAAGTTTAGTCGCTAACAACACAAAAGAAATCATTGGTATATTAAATGGAACAACAAACTTTATTTTAACTTTGATGGAAAATGAAAATTTAGATTTTGATGAAGCTTTGACCATTGCCGATGGCCTAGGTTATGTTGAAGCAAATCCAGCATTGGATTTAGATGGAATCGATGCTGCCCATAAAATTTGTATTTTAGCTCAAAATGGATTTAAAAAATATATTGATTTTGATAAAATTAGTGCTAGTGGAATCCGTAATGTAACTAAAGTTGATATGGATTATGCTAAAAAACTGGGATATCGTTTTAAGATGATTGCTCAGGCAAAAGAAGTTAATAACGGAATTGGAATTGATGTCGCAGCTACTCTAGTTAGTAAAAAAGAACTAGTAGCAAACGTCATGGATGCATATAATGTAGTAGAGATCGATAATGACTATGTTGAAAATGTTATTTACTACGGTAAAGGTGCAGGTCGTTATGTTACCGCTTCTGCAGTTGTAAGTGATATAATTAAAACTACCCAAGTAGAAAGATGGGATCATGATTATGAAGACTGCTCAAACATCTACCCGATTACTAAATCTAAGTATTATCTTAGAGCAAATAAGCCATTAGATGTTGATTATGAAATGTACTTCACTGAAAAACACGATCACATCTACATTACTCATGAAATTGAGTTAGCAGATCTAACTACAGATCTTGGTGATACAGAATACACAATTTTCAAAGTGAGGGGATAAAATGAACATAATTGTCCAAAAATTTGGTGGTACTTCCACTCGTTCGCGTGAATCACGTTCAACCATGTACAACAATATTATTAGAGAAATCAATAATGGTAATAAAGTTGTTGCGGTTGTTTCGGCGATGGGTCGTTATGATGATCCATATGCTACTGATACACTATTATCAATTGTTAATACCCAGCAGTTAACAGATGAGGAGATTGATCGTCTAACTAGTATTGGTGAAACAATTTCAACTTTAGTTTGTAAAGGAGAAGTTGCTTCTCTCGGTTATCGAGCGGCAACAATCACTAATTCAGAATTAGGAATTGTTACAGATTCAACTTTTAATAACGCAACGATCAATAAGGTTGAAGGTAAAGATATTATTGAAAAATTAAAATACGCTGATGTCGTATTTTGCCCTGGTTTTCAAGGGCATTCTATCCATGGTAAAATTACCACTTTAGGTCGCGGGGGGAGCGATTTATCAGCAGTTGCAATTGGGGTAGCAATTGATGCTAGTGAAGTAGAGATATACAGTGATGTAAATGGAATCTACACTGCTGATCCAAGATTAGTTCCTGATGCTCTTAAATTGGATTGTATCAGTTATGCAGAAATGCTGGAACTAGCTAAAAATGGTGCTAAAGTTTTAAATCACCGTTGTGTTCAATTAGCAGCTAGTCACAATATTGCAATTCACGCCCGTTCTTCATTTGAAGACACTAAAGGGACATATGTTATAGGAGATGAGCGCATTATGAAAGAAAATTTAAATCAATTAATTATTTCCGGAATCACCGGTTCACAAAATGAAGCGCGGATCACTTTAGTTAAAGTAGATGCCACCAACAATAGTGCGGGAAGCTTATTTGAAAAAATTGCTGATGCTGGCGTTAATGTAAATGTATTTAATCAAGCATTAGTTGGAGGCGGAAGAATGGATATTTCACTAGTTATTAGTGATGTTGATGTTCCTACTGTCGTTGATATTATCAATGATTTAAAACCACAGTTAAATGCTGATCGTATCATTGTCCGTGGTAACATTGGTAAAGTATCGGTTATTGGGGTTGGAATTAAAAATAATCGTGGAATGTTCCAAAAAGCATATAATACATTAAGCAGCAATGGTATTAATGTTGAAATGACATCTTGCTCAGAAATAAATATTTCTTGTTACATCGATCGTGACGATGTTAAAAAAGCACAAATTTTATTACATGAAGCGTTTTTAGGAAAGGTTGGTAAATAAAAAATGAAAAAATATAAAGTTGCAGTCGTGGGGGCTACTGGAGCCGTCGGAAGAGAAATGTTAAGATGTATCTTCCAATTTAAATTTCCTTTTGAAAGTATTAAATTATTAGCATCAGCTCGTAGTGCAGGAAAAGTTGTTGAATTTGAAGGTCATGAATTTACTGTTGAAGAATTAACAGAAAATAGCTTTGAAGGTATCGATGTAGCGTTTTTGTCTGCCGGGGGAAGTATTTCTGAAAATTATATGCCATTCGCTGTTAAAGCTGGGTGTGTCAATATTGATAATACTAGTCATTTCAGAATGGATCCTGAGGTGCCATTAGTAGTACCTGAAGTAAACGGAGAAGCTTTAAGAAATCATAAAGGAATTATTGCTAATCCAAACTGCACTACTATCCAAATGGTTAGTGCTTTAAATCGTTTAAATGAATATTTTGATATCGAAAGAATCATCGTTTCTACTTATCAAGCGGTTTCAGGAGCAGGTGTTGCAGGAATGGAAGAATTATACCGCCAGTCTCAAGAAATCTTAGATGGTAAAGAACCTGTTGCCAAAACATTACCTTGCGCTGGGGATAAAAAACATTTTCCAATTGCTTTCAATTGCATTCCACAAGTTGATAAATTTGATTTAGACAATCATTTTTCTAAAGAAGAAATGAAAATGGTTAATGAAACTAAAAAAATCTTCAATAAAGATATCAAGGTCAATGCTACTTGTGTTCGTGTTCCTGTACTTCGGGGACATTCTGAATCAGTATATATTGAAACTAAAAAACCAATCGATATTGATAAAGTATTCGAGCTACTAAACAATTCTACTGGGGTTGAATTATATGATGATATTGAAAATCAAATCTATCCAATGGCTAATTTATTTGTTGGAGATGAGTTAGTACACGTTGGACGTGTTCGTAAAGATTTAGATAACCCTAACGGATTAAGTTTATGGGTAGTTGCCGATCAATTAATGAAAGGTGCTGCTTACAACTCTGTTGATATTGGACTTAAAATGATTGAAATGGGCTTAATTTAATAAAAAAGGAATTTTATTCGATGGTGATATGCCCCTTGTTAAGTAGATAAGGTAAATAACCAAAATCTACTTAAGGAGGAGCGTACCATAGCTTGAATAAAGTTCCTTTTTATTTATTTATTTATATTTTCCAATACAAATAATGCTTCAAATTCTTTTAGCAGCATCGGCCGATAATAATAATACCCTTGAATATAATCACAATCATGAGCTTCAAGAAACTCTTTTTGTTCAATCGTTTCCACTCCCTCGGCTACAACTTCAAGGTTTAACTTATGACATAATTGGATTATCTCTTCAATAATAATATGACTGCGAGTATGTGTATAGTCATTTGTTCTAAAAAACTCCTGATCAATCTTCACTACATCAATAGGAAGATCTTTTAAGATATTCAAGGATGAATATCCGCTTCCAAAATCATCTAATGCTACTTTAAAATGATAACTTTTTAATTGATTTAAAATCTTAATTAACTCTTCTTTATGATTAAGTGCTGTTGTTTCTGTGATTTCAATCTCTACTTGTTCGGGATTAACATTACACGCTTTAACCAGATGAATCAATTTATCCACATATCCCTCATTAAAAATATAAGTTCTTGAAACATTGACAGAGATACTTATCTTAATACCATAATACTTGTTCCAATAATCGATCTGTTCCAAAGCTTTTTTAAAAATATGGAAATCAAGAGCTTCCAACATTCCGTTTTTTTCATAAACCGGGATAAAATCACCAGGTGAAATAATATTGTACTCAGGATGATGCCAACGTGTTAAAATTTCGCCTGAGCAAACCTTCCCTGTTTGAAGATTTACTTTCGGTTGAATGTAAGCTTTAAAATGATTAGCTTTTAACGAATCTTGAAACTCTTTTTCAATTTGCAATGCATAAAGCTCTTTTTGAAAAACTTCTTCTTGATAAAAGCTCACATCATCTTTTGATAAACGTTTTAAATCATTACTAGTATATTGAGTCTTCTTGAAAGCCAAATTAATGTCAACATCATCCTCAAGAATTTTATAAACACCAAAATGGAAATAATATGGTGAGGTATTATATTCTTTCGCAAATTCACCTCTAATATAATTGGCTAACACAAATAAACGATTCTTGATTTGTTCAAAGTCATCACTATCCAATAAAATTACAAAATGATCGGCAGATTGGCGACAGCAAAATTCTTCATTTTGACATTGAGTATCTATGCAAATAATAATTTGTTTTAATAATCTATTAGCAATCTCTTCTCCATATATTTCATTAAACCATTTAAATCCTTTAACATCACAATTTACTAAAACATATTTAGATAAATGATTGATATTTTGACAATATTCAATAAACCGATAGTAATTATAATGACCAGTAATCTCATCTTCATAAGCTAATTTAGTAATTTGCAGCTTATTTTTCCCTTGAATAAAATAAAAATAAGCAACTACGACTGCACTGCCAACCCCAATTATAAGCCAGGTAAGATAAGCTGTTTGAATAAAATTTTGAAACTTCCCAGTTACAGCTTCTTTGGGAAAAACAGAAGCAACTAGCCAATCATTACCTTCAATATTAGCATAAATCAAATAATTAAGAGTATTATTTTCATCACGAAAGTTTATTATGCCCTTCCCATTTATATCGATATCATTAAGATCAATGCCATTCAACGATTCAATATTATTAAAATCATCTGTCTTCTTATTACTTAAAACAACATCACCATTTTCATTAAAAATAAATGCATAGCCAACATTATTATAAGTTGCAGACGACAAAATACTTGATAACTTATCTGTATAAAAAGTAGCAAACAAAACCCCACTAACTTCATTATGTTTATATATTGGTACAGAATAAACATTGATTGCCTCACCATCCGTATAATCAGTAATACTTTTCGAGGTTACAGTTTTACCATTTAATGAATCTTTAAAATAATCCCGATCAGAAATATTAAAAGTCTGATGATCAGAGGTTACTACATTTCCTTGTAAATCTGCTATACCAAAACGCTTTACCCCATCCCTTTGTGCCAACTGGTTTAGATAATCAAGTAATGGCTCTTGAAGAATTCCATCTTGTTGAATAATTAAACTTATCGTCGTTAATTGGGTCAAATTTTCATTGATCCGGTTTTTTATTGCTTTAGCTGTCTGATTGGTTAAATCATTCAAATACTCGTCAGTTTCACTATACAGATTATCTGACAAGTTATTAATATACAAAGTTGCTAAAGTTCCAAAGAGAATTAATAGTATTATTGCAACAATAATTGATTTCTTCATTATTGAACTTCTCATTATCTTCACCACTCTTTCTTCTATTATAGCTAATTCTATAAAGAAAAGCATTAAAATAAAAAGGCCATAGCCTAAATAAGTTAAATAAACTCATTTGACTATAACCATATTATTCTTTGGGAGCAATTTTTAAATCTTCCTTATTAATAATTTCACCACATTCTTTACAACGATAAACAATCTCGATTTCACCTTGACATCCATCATGGCTAATACATTTATAACTTTTATCTAAATGGCGATCACCCCAGATAATCAAAGCATTATAAATATCATCAAGATCAATACTTTTAGCTGTTAAACTATATCGATAACGGGGAGGATGTTTTGAATATAGTTCACATTGTAATAAATCATCTTGACAGAGCTCCTTAAGTCGATTTGATAATAAATTTGTAGGGATACCTGGTAATGACTCATGAATCTCTTTATAAGTATGTTTTTTTTCTTTTACCGCATGAAGAATCAATAATGTCCATTTATCACCAATTATATTTAATGTTTGAGCGATATTACAACAAAGATCATATTGCTTTTTCATTTTATTCACCTCAGTTCAATCATATCTTACTTGCCTTTTAACGTTCGGTCAATAATATTTTCCATCATATCACTCGATAATTGTCCAACTACAGAGCCGTATACATTCCCATCACGATCAAACATATATGTTGTTGGTAAGCTTGTAATCTGAAAGCTACTGCTTAAACGACCATCATCAAATATAACTGGCATAGTAAAGCCTTTTTCTTTTAAAAACTTTTTAATTCCAGCAGCATCCATTTCCTGACCTCCTGGCATTACAACTGTTAGAATAGCTATATCTTCACTATTTTGATATTTTTCTGAAAGTTTTTGAATTTCCGGCATTTCTCTTTGGCAGGGAGGGCACCAAGTTGCCCAAAAATTCAAAAATACTACCTTTCCATGATAATCAGCTAAGCTAATCGGTTTATCATCTTGATTCAATAAAGCATTGCCATAATTAACCGAATCATCACTATTTTCAGCTTGGTTAGTGGATACTTGCCCTTGTGAAGGTGACATATAATTGCTAATTGTATTAAGTTTGCCACTAAACATCATCAAACCAAAGATAATCAAAATAACAGCGCCTATTTTAGTTGTATATTTAACTATATCACGATGGCTATTTAACCAGTTTAAAGCTTTATTTGTAAACAATCCTAAAACTAGAAATGGTAAAGTAAAACCAAAAGCATAAATAATCATTAGAAAATTACTATACCAAAAATCACCTGAACTAGCTGCTAAAAGTAAGATTGATGACAGCGCTGGCCCAATACAAGGAGTCCAAGCAAAACTAAATGTAAATCCCATGATAAACGCCACCATCACATTCATTTTATTATCTGTTTTTAAAGAAAAACGGAAAGTTCGTTGTAAAAAATTTATTTTGATAAATCCTAACTGATAAATTCCTAATAAAACGATAAGAATACCGCCGATTCGAACAAATAAAGTCATGTGTTCTTTTAAAAAACTTTGTAATAAATTTATTGACGCATTCATCAGAAAAATTGCTAAAAGTATCCCAAAGATAAAGCTGATTGTAAATA
>ENA-OWOI01000394-OWOI01000394.1-gut-metagenome-genome-assembly--contig:-NODE-394-length-10926-cov-4.000737_pt1 | contig 10926 bp, 9 predicted proteins | sample MGYA00248258_ERZ651800 | MGnify/ENA primary metagenome ERZ651800 (study PRJEB26908, sample SAMEA4031704) | gut metagenome | biome: gut; feature: normal infant; material: stool | place: China | collected 2015 ...
AGTTCAGACGTGTGCTCTTCCGATCTTAATAAATAATTTTATTTTTCTACATCCTCTTAAAAAATCATTTATAGTTGTTAATTCCGAAGGTTCAAGAACACCGCCTTTTTCTAATTTATCTAATAGTGTGCTTATATCAAAAATTCCTTCAAGAGGTATATTATAGCCTGCATCTATAAGTCTTCTGCCTTCTGATGTTTCATCTAACATCCTTTGTATCTGTTTTATATTATTACTTGGAGTAAGTTTATCTATTAACTTCTTTCCAAGTCCACTTTTGCAATAAGATTTAACTATTTCTTTTAATTCATTATAATGTAATTTTTCTAAACTTTTATTATTCATTTTTTCTCCGACTTTCTCTATAGTATTCAAGTCTACGAAAATCCATATAGATTTCATATTTTTAAAAACTTATCCACAAAATTATATTTAAGTTTCATACTTTTCCACAAATTGTGTTATAAGCACAAAAAAACTGTGGATACTTCCACAGTTTAAAAACTTCATAATTATTAAAGGATAGTAATATCCTTAGAAGTAAATTTCGTAAACTCGTAGTATCATAAATTATAGTTAATTAATTCAACAACAAATAAAGGTAGAAAAATACCTATTTTGAATTAATTATTAAGTTACTATAAATTGATACTAGACACTCACAAAACAACATCCTTTTCTTTGAAATCTATATAATTAGATAATATTATACTCCGATGCTACTGTCAATAATAAAATAAAATGAACTAAATAGAATTTAACCTATTTAGTTCATCTTCATTATTTCATCTTATAGATGCCAAATATCTTCATTATATTGTGCAATTGTTCTATCTGAAGAGAAGAATCCAGCCTTACTAATATTTATTAATACTTTCTTATTCCAAGTTTCTCTATCTTCATAATCTTTAAACGCAATATCTTTAACTCTAATATAGTCTTCAACATCAAGTAATGTCATAAACCAGTCTTTATTTATTAATTCTTGATGAAGTCTTGTTAAGTTTTCTTTATCTCCAACTTTAATCATTTCATCGCTTACTATAAAATCTACTAATTTCTTAATTTCAGGTTTTTCATAGAATTTTTTAGAAACATAATCAGCTTTCTTATAGTGTTCTATTACTGATTCTGGAGATTCACCAAAGATATATATATTTTCATCTCCAACTAATTGATGTATTTCAACATTTGCTCCATCTTCTGTTCCAAGTGTTAATGCACCATTTAACATAAACTTCATATTACCAGTACCTGATGCTTCTTTAGATGCAAGTGAAATTTGTTCTGATATATCACAAGCTGGTATTAATTTAGATGCCTTAGTTACATTATAGTTTTCAACCATAACTACATTTAAGTACTTATTAACTTCAGAATCATTATTAATTATCTCTTGTAAGCAAAGTATTGTATGAATAATATCTTGTGCAATTATATAAGCCGGTGCAGCCTTTGCTCCAAATATCATTGTGATTGGAGTAGTTGGTACCTTACCACTCTTTATCTCTAAATATTTATTTATGATGTATAAGACATTCATTTGTTGTCTCTTGTACTCATGAAGTCTCTTAATTTGGATATCAAATATAGAGTTTTCATTTATTTCTAAACCTTGAGTTTTATTTAAATAATTCTTTAGTTCAACTTTATTATGTTTTTTAATTTCACCAAGTTTATTTAATACCTCTTTATTATCCACAAACTTAGCTAATTCTTCTAATTTATCTGCATCTTTTTTGTATCCATCACCAATAAGTTCAGTAATATAGTCAGCTAATTCATTATTACAATGTAATAACCATCTTCTGAATGTTATACCATTAGTCTTATTATTGAATTTTTCTGGATATATATCATAGAATGGTTTTAATTCTTCTTCTTTTAATATATCTGTATGAAGAGCAGCAACACCATTTACGCTGTATCCATAGTGAATATCCATATGAGCCATATGAACTCTTCTTTCATTATCTATAATATATACTTTTTCATCATTATATTTAGCTTTAACTTTATTATCTAATTCTCTTATTATTGGCATTAATTGTGGAACTGCTTTTTCTAAATAATCTATTGGCCATTTTTCTAAAGCTTCTGCTAATATTGTATGGTTAGTATAAGCACAAGTTTTAGTAACTATTTCAATAGCTTCATCCATTCCAATTCCTTTTTCACCTAATAATCTTATTAATTCAGGAATAACCATTGATGGATGTGTATCATTGATTTGTACTGCTACGTGTTCATGTAATTTATGAAGATCATATCCATTTTCTTCTGCCTCAAATAAAATTAATTGAGCAGCATTACTTACCATGAAGTATTGTTGATAAACTCTTAGTATTCTTCCAGCATCATCACTATCATCTGGATATAAGAATAACGTTAAGTTCTTTTCAATATCAGTCTTATCAAAATCAATTCCTTCTGTAACCAAAGATTCATCTACTGTATCAATATCAAATAATCTTAATTTGTTACAAGGCTTGTCATATCCTGTTACATCAATATCATAAAGAGTTGATTTAACTTTGAATCCACCAAATGGAACTTCAAATTTAATATCTGTTTTATTTAACCAGCTTTCATCTGTAAGCCATGGATTTTTAACTGCTTTTTGTTTATTATCTACAAATTTTTGTTCAAATAGTCCAAAATGATAATTAAGGCCTACCCCATCTCCATTTAAACCTAATGTTGCAATGGAATCTAAGAAACATGCTGCAAGTCTTCCTAATCCACCATTTCCTAGAGAAGGTTCTAATTCCATTTCTTCAACTTCAGTTAAGTCCTTACCATTTTCAGCTAATACTTTTTTCACTTCATCATAAAGACCTAAGTTAATTAGATTATTAGATAATAATTTACCTATTAGGAATTCTGCTGAAATGTAATATAATTTCTTTTTTCCTTTATTTGTTCCCTTTGCTTTTTCAGTTGATTTTGTTAATTGTAATAATGCTGAATAAATTTCTTCGTTAGTAGCTTCTTTAATAGTTTTTGAAAATTTCTTTTCTAAGATTTCATTCAAATTCTTTTCTACCATATTCATATCTCCTATTCATATAATTTTATATTTAGGTTATTATATTCTTTAATGAAAACGCTTGCGTTGATTTATATTTATTTTATCAAGTTTTTCAAACCTACTTTTGTACATTTCTCTTTTTTTTTGTACATTTATTATATAACTTTTTTATTTTTTATTTTCTTGTATAATCAATAAAAATTTATGAAACAAAAAAACATCCAAATCATATATGATTTGAATGTTTTTGAATTTATTCTTCATTTTCTTTTTGTTTTTCTTCACTAGGCTTCAATTCATCATTGTTATCTGAATTCAGTAGTTCTTCTGATGCTAGTTCTGGTTTTATTTCTGTTTGTTGAACTTCTAAATTTCCACATACATTATTTATATTTAATTCATTATCAAAATTATATATAACAAAAGTATCACATAATATATCATGCAACCCACGCTTTTTTGAATCAACAGCAATCATTATATACCCTATAAAGATTATTAACCCACTTAAATATCTACCAATACTTTCACGATAAATCACATCGACTAAAGATAGTTTTTCTCTATTTTGTTTTATAACCTTAATTTTTAAAGCCTTTTTTCCTAAAGTGGCTCCACAAAAATAAGTCATTAAAACAAAATATACTAATGATAGCAAATACAATATTATATCAACTGCTGAAAATTTAAATAATATTGGTTTACCAATAAATATATCTGGATTTATTATAGATATAAAAAAGTAGGGTATCTTTATTACTAATAAAGCTAGACCAACAAGTATGCAGTCAATGATATATGCTGCTAATCTTACAAAAAAGCCAGCATATAATGTATTCTCATTATTCTGGTTTAGCATAGTACATCAATCCTCCATTACCCTGTTTTTCCAAATATTCAGATATTACTTGTGCATCTGACTTAGATTTTAAATCTCCAACTTTTGAGAAAAGTGATGCAAAAATATTTTCTTGTTGTTCTGGAGTATATATTGTTATATCTTCACCTATAGCATCCATCATAGCCTTTTTCATATTTTCATAAGTATCGATATTATCAATTAAACCTAGATTTAAAGCTTGCTTTGCAGTGTAAATTCTTCCATCAGCAATAGGCTTAACTGTATTTATATCCATGTTTCTTCCTTCTGCCACAATACTAGTAAATTGTTCATAAGACTCATCAACCATACCTTGAAGTATTTTGCGTTGTTCATCTGTCATCTCCAACCCACTTGATCCAATAGCCTTATTAGGACCACTTGTTATATCTATTTCTTGAATTCCAAGCTTATCATATAATCCCTTAACATTAGTCAATGACATTATGACACCAATAGATCCTGTCCACGTATTCCTATTGGCATATATTTTATCAGATGCCATAGATATATAATATCCACCTGAGCAAGCTCGTGATCCCATGTAAGTCCATATAGGTCGTCCTGTTTCTTCTTTATATTCTTTTAATTTAAGATAAAGTTCATCACTTTCGTAAACTCCACCACCCGGGCTATTTACATATAAAATAATTCCTTTATTATTTGGCGCATCAATCATAGAATCAATATAATTTAATGTACGTTCATGATTATATGAAGCAGGAGTTGAAAATAATCCTTGTGATTCTGATGTATTCATTATAGTTCCTTCTACATCTACTACCCCAACAAAATCTTCTGATGGCAAAGACACATCATTAGTAGTAAGCATAGATTCTATTGATTCCTTAGCTTCATTTTTACTAGCAATGCTATTAGCTAATGTATTTGTAAATACACTTATTGCTCCAACAAAGGCAAACACTGCACCTGCCACAACTAGTCCTATTATTTGTTTTTTATTCATTAATAAATTTCCCTCCATTAAATCCATCTACTATTCCTATACTAATAAGTATACTAAATATAATATTATAATTATATATTATTAATCTTAAATACTTCTTAAAATCTAATTTTATTATCATTATTTAATGAAATTTAAAAAGCTTATAACTGTAACTGAACTATAATCCATATATAATTTTATAGTATACTCATTATTATAAATGCGTACATTCTAATCTTTAACTTACTAAAAAGTGTAGCCATAATATTATGGCTACACTTAAAATCAATAAATTTACATATTTTCCACTTTCATAGCTCTCATAGCATTTAAAACTGCAAGAAGCGCTACTCCAACATCTCCAAATACTGCTTCCCACATAGTCCCCATTCCAATTGCTACAAGTCCTAATATTATAATCTTTACACCTAAAGCAAAAACTATATTTTGCATTACTATACTTCTTGTTTTCTTTGCTATTTTTATAGCAGAGGCAATTTTTGAAGGCTCATCTGTCATTATAACTACATCAGCAGCTTCAATTGCAGCATCTGAACCAACACCGCCCATTGCTATTCCTATATCTGCTCTAGCTAAAACTGGAGCATCATTAATTCCATCTCCTACAAATACAATCTTGCCTTTAGGTGATTTTTCTTTAAATAATAATTCTAATTTTTCAACTTTTTGATCTGGTAATAATTCAGCACAAACTTCATCTAATCTTAATTCCTTAGCAATTTTACTTCCAACTTTTTCATTATCACCTGTAAGCATTACTGTTTTCTTAACACCTATAGCTTTTAAATCCTTTATTGCCTTTGCTGAATCTTCTTTTAATTCATCTGAAATAACTATATAACCTGCATATTTTTTATCTATTGCAACATGAACTAAAGTACCTATTGTTTCCACTTGTTTATAAGGTATATTTTCTCTATTCATTAATTTATAGTTACCAGCAAGCACCTCTTTACCATCAATAATAACCTTAACACCATGACCTGATATTTCTTCATAATTCTCAATTTTATATTTATCTATTTCTTTACCATAAGCCTTTAATATTGAAGCTCCTATTGGATGATTAGAGTAATTTTCTGCATAAGCTGCATAAGCTATAAGTTCATCTTTTGAAATATTATTTTCTGAATTTATTTCTGTTACTTTAAATATACCTTTTGTAAGTGTTCCAGTTTTATCGAACACAACCATCTCAACATCATTTAATGCTTCAAGATAATTACCACCTTTAACAAGTATTCCATTCTTTGATGCTCCTCCTATTCCTCCAAAGAATCCAAGAGGTATAGATACAACTAAAGCACATGGACATGATACAACTAAAAATGATAATGCTCTGTAAACCCAATCTGAAAATGTTGCACCTTCTATGAAAAGTGGTGGAATTATAGCTAATGCTAATGCTGCAAAAACAACAGTTGGTGTATAATATCTAGCAAATTTTGTTATAAAATTCTCTGTTGGAGCTTTTTTGCTGCTTGCATTTTGGACTAAGTCTAATATTTTTGCAACAGTAGAATCTCCAAATTCTTTTTCAACTTCTATAGTTAAAAGTCCATTTTTATTAATAACTCCACTTAAAATACTATCTCCTCTTCCTACTTCTCTAGGAACACTTTCACCAGTTAATGCAGCAGTATCTACCATGGAACTTCCCTCAATCACCTTACCATCTAATGGTACCTTTTCACCTGGCTTTACTACTATAATATCTCCAATGCTGACTTCTTCTGGATCTACTTTTTTAATGTCACCATTTATCTTTAAGTTAGCAAAGTCTGGTCTGATATCCATAAGAGCTGAAATAGATTTTCTAGAACGATTAACAGCCATATCTTGAAACATCTCTCCTACTTGATAGAAAAGCATAACTGCTACACCTTCTGGATATTCACCTATAGCAAAAGCACCAATAGTTGCTATACCCATTAAGAAGTTTTCATCAAACACTTGACCTCTGCGTATATTTCGTAAAGCACCTAAAACTACCTCTCCACCTACAAGGACATAACTTATTAAATACAATACTAATTCTATTGAATTAGAAAATTTCATTACAGTTGCTATTCCAAAAATCAAAGCACCTATAATTAATCTAATAATCTCTTCTTTATTATTTTCCTCTTCAACTTCTTCATTTTTACTTTTTGATTGACTATCTTTACTATCAATAACAACTACATTGACATCTGGTTCAATCCTTTTAACTATATCCTTAACCTCATCAATAATATCACTTTGTTTTGAAGAATCTTCTATCTCCATGATTAGTTTTGTTGATATAAAGTCTACTATGGCAGATTTTACTCCATCTATATTATTTGACTCTCTTTCAATTTTTGCTGCACAGTTACCGCAGCATAATCCTTCAAGTAAAATCTCTTTTTTTAATATCTTATCATTAATCTTTTCCCTAACCTTTACCTTACTCTCAATATTAGTAACAACATTAGTCACAGATTTTATCAAGTCTTCTACTTTATTAACTTCTTTTATTTCTAATGTTAAAGTTTTTGTCATAAAATTTACATTAGCATAATGAATTCCATCTAATCCATTTACCTTTTCTTCTATTTTAGATGCACAGTGTGCACATCCAAGGCCTTCTAAAATAAATTCTTTTTTTACTGTTGTCTGGTCATTTTTATTTCTCAATTTAGCATTAATAGGACTATTTACTGTTTTTATATTACTTGCCATAATTCTTTCACCCCCAAATTTAATACTAATTTCTTTCTGATATATGAATCAGACCTTGATCAAAAATACTTTTAACATGTTCATCATCTAGTGAGTAGTAAACTACTTTACCTTCTTTTTTATATTTTACTAATCTCGCTTGTTTTAAAACTCTTAATTGATGTGAAATAGCTGATTGAGTCATTCCCAAAAGAGCTGCTATATCACAAACACACATTTCTGCTTCAAATAGTGCACATAATATTTTTATTCTTGTTGAATCTCCAAGAACTTTAAATAAATCAGCTAAATCATAAAGAGTTTCTTCCTCTGGTATAGATTTCTTAACTTTACTTACTATATCTTCATGGATTATAGTACAATTACAAACTTCTATATTATCATTCATATCTATCACTCTTTTCATTTGAATATATGAATATTCATTCATATATTTATTATATGCATTATAATTATATTTTGTCAATAATAACCGAATTTTATTTTCAAGTTTTCAAATAAAAATTATACTTATAATACTTGTTATGTTTTATAACATATATAACAATGATGAGTCTTATATTTTATTAGCTATAATTAATACACAGCTTTAAATTCATTTTTGATTCACTTCCTTTAACTATATAAAAAATAAGACATAGAGTATCAGATATATTCTGTACTACTCTATGTCTTATATATTTATACATACTTATTTTTAAACAAATTTATTATTTATCTTTATTCTACTGTAACGCTTTTGGCTAGATTACGAGGTTTATCAATATCACAGCCTTTAAATTTAGCGATATAGTAAGATAATAATTGAAGAACCGCAACTCCAAGCACTGGTGCAAATATATCTATAGTTCTTGGAATATAAATAACCTCATCTAGAACTTCTTCCACACCTTTAGTTCCTTCATAGCAAACTCCTACTACTTTAGCTCCTCTAGCTTTAATTTCAACAATATTGCTTATCATTTTTTCTTTTAAAGCTTCTTGAGTTAATAATGTTACTACCTTAGTGCCTTCTTCTATTAAAGCTATTGGGCCATGCTTTAATTCTCCACCCGCGTATGCTTCAGAATGAATATATGATATTTCTTTTAGCTTAAGTGATCCTTCAAGTGCTAATGCATAATCAAGACCTCTTCCTAAATAAAACATATCTTTTTCTTCATATAAATTCTTAGCTATATCTTTTATCTTATCTTTATCTTCTAATACTAATTCTACCTTTTCAGGTAAGTTTAGTAATTCTTCTTTTAACTTATTTATTCTTTCGCTCTTAACTCTACCTAATATTTTAGCAAATGTCATTGCCATCATATACATACCAATTATTTGAGTAGTATATGCCTTTGTTGAAGCAACAGATATTTCTGGTCCAGCTAATGTGTATAATACATGATCAGCTTCTCTTGATACTGAACTTCCAACAACATTAGTAAGTGCAATTATTGTAGCGCCAATATTTTTGCAGTTTCTCATAGCAGCTAATGTATCTGCTGTTTCTCCAGACTGGCTTATTACAATTACTAAAGATTTTTCTGTAACTAATGGATTTCTATATCTAAATTCTGAGGCAATATCAACTTCTACAGGTATTCTTGCAAGTGATTCAATTAAATTTTTTCCTACAAGTCCAGCATGATATGCAGTACCACAAGCCACTATAAATACTCTATCAGTATTTAATAAATCTTCCTTAGTTATTTTTAATTCATCAAGTAAGATTTCATTCCCCATAGATACTCTTCCTGCTAAAGTGTCTCTTATAGCTCTTGGCTGTTCATGAATTTCTTTTAACATGAAGTCTTCAAATCCACCTTTTTCAGCTGCATCTTCACTCCATGTAACATGATATATATCTTTTTTAATTTCATTTCCTTCTGTATCTACAAGCTTAACACCATTCTTATCTATTACAGCTATTTCGAAATCCTCTAAAAGATAAACATCTCTAGTATAGCTTAATACAGCAGGTATATCTGATGCTATAAAGGATTCTCCTTTACCTAACCCAACTATTAATGGACATTCTTTTCTTACTGCTATTAATTTATCTGGTTCATCTTTGCAGATTATTCCTAAAGCATAGCTTCCTTCAAGTCTTTTAAGTGCTTTAGTTACAGCTTCAAATAAATCTCCTTCATAATAATAATCAATTAAGTTAGGGATTACTTCTGTATCAGTTTCTGATTTAAAAGTATATCCTTCTCCTTTTAGCCAAGTTCTTAATGCTAAATAGTTTTCAATGATACCATTTTGAACTACAGCTATTGTTTCTTTGCTATTTAAATGAGGATGAGAGTTTGCATCTGATGGTGCACCATGAGTTGCCCATCTTGTATGACCTATACCTATACATCCCTCAACTGGATTTTGCTTTATATTATCTGCTAAATTAGATAATCTTCCTTTAAATTTTCTTACCTCTAAATGATCTTTATTAAATACAGCAACACCTGCAGAGTCATATCCTCTGTATTCTAATTTTGATAATCCATTTATTAAAAATGATGTTGCCTTTCCACTTCCTAAATATCCAACTATTCCGCACATATTAAATTCTTCCTTCCTTATTTCACAAATTAAGAATCCATTTTAAACATACGAATTACTTGTTCATTAGCTTACTAAGGAACAAGTGTTAAAAATTCAAGTGTTTAAAAAGTTCCTTTTTCCTAACAAACATATCTAGCTAGGCTTCTTTATTCATAATTTTATCTAAGTCTTAAAACTTTATACTAGTAATACCAAAATATTAAAATATCATTGCAAATTACTTTACAATTAATAATCATATTAAATAAAAAAAGGGCATAATAGTCCTAGTACCTAAAAGCCTTAAACTTTAGAAGGTTTTAACACCAGACTGGATTTGTTCTTTAAATCACTTTAAAGGTTTGCCAGCCGTTAACGGTAGTGCTTAATACCGTGGGGCACCCGCCGAAGTTTCGATAACTCCCCAACCTCGTCAACTTCTTTCGAAGTTCTGGCGCTTTAAATATAGATGCTTTTTAAAACTATCCCTATATAATTCCACCTTTCTATTTCTTATTTCACACCCTTTTATATATTTTATCATATAAATTAGTTTTGTCTATAATATATAATATTAAAGTGCTTTTAATTATGTGATTAATAATAATTTAAGAATTTATCTATAAAAATTGCATCCTAAGTTATTTAGGATGCAATTTAAAATTCATTAAATTTGTATTATTGTCCAGCAGAAGATGAACTGCTTACTGCCCAAGGTTTTTCAAATACTATCTTCAATTGATAATATTGATTTAATGTCTGTCTCAAACTAATATCTAACTGCCTATACCCTGTTACAGCTGTATTATAGTC
>ENA-OWOI01000397-OWOI01000397.1-gut-metagenome-genome-assembly--contig:-NODE-397-length-10867-cov-3.981650_pt1 | contig 10867 bp, 5 predicted proteins | sample MGYA00248258_ERZ651800 | MGnify/ENA primary metagenome ERZ651800 (study PRJEB26908, sample SAMEA4031704) | gut metagenome | biome: gut; feature: normal infant; material: stool | place: China | collected 2015 ...
TTCTGGTCTCTGGCTGTGTTTATCTTCGTGCTGCTGCTGATGGCCCTCGTCACGGGCATGGACTTCGGTCTGGGCAAGCTCGTGCTGTGGGTGTTCGGCTGATCCGCACAACCTAAGGTGAATAACAACGCATGAGTGATGAACTGAATCTCGAGAACCTCGACGCCGTGCCGGCTGAGGAGCCTCTTGTCGAGGCTTCCGAAGCTGCTGCCGATGAGGCAGCTGCCCCGGCTGAACCGGTTGCTGACCTTTCCGCAGAATCTGACGCATCCGTCGACAATGCAGATGTTGAGTCCGCCGCTCCGGCCGTGACTGAATCCGCTCCTGTTGCTTCCACTCAGAACGAGACCGTTTCTCTGGATGAGGACGAGGAAGAAGTCAACGAATCCGAGCAGGCCGAGGAAACCGATGCCGGTCAGCAGGCCGTTGACGAATTCTCCAAGTCCCTGCGTTCCCTTGATGGCAAGTGGTACGTGCTGCACACCTACTCCGGCTACGAGAAGCGCGTGAAGACCAATATCGAGTCCCGCGTCGCCTCCTTCGGCATGGAAGACCAGATCTTCCAGGTCGAGGTGCCGATGGAAGAAGTCGAGAAGCACACCGAAAAGGGCAAGAAGGTCATCACCCGCGTGCGTGTTCCAGGCTACGTGCTGATTCGTATGTGGCCGGATGAGAACGCCCGCCGTATCGTTCGCGAAACCGAAGGCGTGACCGGCTTCGTTGGCCCGACCAAGGATCCGGCGCCGCTCTCCCGCAAGGAAGTCGTGGCGATGATGGCTCCGATGATCGCTTCCGAGGCTCTCAAGGCCGCCGGCGACAAGCCGGCCGCCGCCAAGAAGCGCAAGGTCGAAGTCTCCTACGCCGTTGGCGATCAGGTCACCGTCACCGATGGGCCTTTCGCCACCATGGCCGCCGTTGTTTCCGACGTGGAGCCTACCACTCAGAAGCTCACCGTGCTCGTGTCCATCTTCGGCCGTGATACGCCGGTGGAGCTTGGCTTCCACCAGGTTCAGAAGCTGGATTAACCCCAAACTTTGCAGAGCCCGACCATCGTGGTCGGGCTTTTTGCGTTGTCCGGGTGAATTTGCATAATAGGAAAGATTGTGTCTGGAGGGAAGACCCGCTAGCACAGCACAGCAATATAAGTTGCGGGAGGAGACCGACCACAGGCCGATTGCCTACAGCATGCACGGATAAATAATGAGTCAAGACCGAGCATGATGGCAGACATCCGAACCTGAGGACGGCGACCATTCGAACCGCGTTATAGAAAGAAGAACCATAATATGGCTCCCAAGAAGAAAGTCTCGGCGCTGATCAAGCTCCAGATCCAGGCTGGCAAGGCCAACCCGGCCCCGCCGCTGGGCCCGGCTCTGGGTTCGCATGGCGTGAACATCATGGACTTCTGCAAGGCATACAATGCCCAGACGCAGGACAAGATGGGTCAGGTCATCCCTGTCGAGATCACCGTTTACGAAGATCGTTCCTTCACCTTCGTTCTCAAGACCCCGCCGGCTGCAGCTCTGCTGAAGAAGGCCGCTGGCATTGAGAAGGGTACCGAGAACCCGCTGACCCACAAGGTCGGCTCTGTCACCAAGGCGCAGGTTCGCGAAATCGCCGAGACCAAGATGGAAGATCTGTCTGCTCGCGATATCGAGGCCGGCATGAAGATCATCGAGGGTACCGCTCGCTCGATGGGCATCACGGTTACGGACTGATAAGGAGAAGGACAGATGGTAAAGCGTTCCAAGAAGTACCGCGAAGCCGCTGAGCGCGTCGATCGCAACAACCTCTACACCGCCAACGAGGCCATCGCTCTGCTCAAGAGCATGCCTGCCTACAACTTCGACCAGACCGTCGAGGCCGTGTTCCGTCTGAGCGTCGACCCGCGTAAGGCCGACCAGCTCGTGCGCGGTACCGTCAACCTGCCTCACGGCACTGGTAAGACCGCCAAGGTCCTCGTGTTCGCCCGTGGCCCGAAGGCTACTGAGGCCACCGAGGCTGGCGCCGACATCGTCGGTGATGACGACCTGATTGCAAAGGTTCAGGGCGGCTTCCTCGACTTCGACGCCGTGGTTGCTACTCCGGACATGATGGGCAAGGTCGGCCGTCTGGGCCGTGTGCTCGGTCCGCGTGGCCTGATGCCGAACCCCAAGACCGGCACCGTGACCATGGATGTCACCAAGGCTGTCAAGGACATCAAGGGCGGCAAGATCGAGTTCCGTGTCGACAAGAACGGCAACCTGAGCTTCCTCATCGGCAAGATGAGCTTTGATGAGTCCGCTCTGGATGAGAACTTCAAGGCTGTGGCCGACGAAGTCAAGCGTCTGAAGCCGTCCACCGTGAAGGGCCGTTACCTGACCAAGGCAACCATCACCTCCACGATGAACCCGGGCGTTCCGGTTGACCCGAACACCCTGGCCTGAGGCTAGCGAGCTTCAATAGCTGCTGAAAGGGACTTCCCGTAAAGGGAAGTCCCTTTTTGCATATGCGATGACCGGTTGCGAGAAGGTGAACCTGGATGGTCACACAATCGAATTCTTGCAACACGCCGGTGAACACATGAATTTGTTACGCATCGGCAATGCAAAGACGGATTATTCTGGTATCAGAACAGTGCAAATAGGCTGTTTGCGACACGCCGAAGGAACCGTGTGATTGCAACGATTCCTGAGGCTTTTGCGCGCCTCGATTTGCGTGAGTCTGCGAATGCGTGTAAGTTATTTCCTTGCTGCCGCTCAGCGAGTGGTTCTCCTCCGGGGGGCTGCGAGGTGGGTGAGTGGTGGTGGTTTGAGAACTCAAGAGCGTGTTTGTACTACTTCTTTATAGTCAATGATTGCCAGTTCATTCCTCGCCTGATTGCCTGTCGTGGTGGTCGGGTACCCGGGAGGGTTTGATGAGGGGTGAGGTTTTTTGAGGGCGTCCTTCCTTAAGGACGTGCTCGTCTTTTTCTTTTTTGGAAATGATGTTTGAGAGTCATCTATTCGGATGCTTTTCATGAAGTTTTTTTTGTGGAGGGTTCGATTCTGGCTCAGGATGAACGCTGGCGGCGTGCTTAACACATGCAAGTCGAACGGGATCCATCGGGCTTTGCTTGGTGGTGAGAGTGGCGAACGGGTGAGTAATGCGTGACCGACCTGCCCCATACACCGGAATAGCTCCTGGAAACGGGTGGTAATGCCGGATGTTCCAGTTGATCGCATGGTCTTCTGGGAAAGCTTTCGCGGTATGGGATGGGGTCGCGTCCTATCAGCTTGACGGCGGGGTAACGGCCCACCGTGGCTTCGACGGGTAGCCGGCCTGAGAGGGCGACCGGCCACATTGGGACTGAGACACGGCCCAGACTCCTACGGGAGGCAGCAGTGGGGAATATTGCACAATGGGCGCAAGCCTGATGCAGCGACGCCGCGTGAGGGATGGAGGCCTTCGGGTTGTAAACCTCTTTTATCGGGGAGCAAGCGTGAGTGAGTTTACCCGTTGAATAAGCACCGGCTAACTACGTGCCAGCAGCCGCGGTAATACGTAGGGGGCAAGCGTTATCCGGAATTATTGGGCGTAAAGGGCTCGTAGGCGGTTCGTCGCGTCCGGTGTGAAAGTCCATCGCTTAACGGTGGATCCGCGCCGGGTACGGGCGGGCTTGAGTGCGGTAGGGGAGACTGGAATTCCCGGTGTAACGGTGGAATGTGTAGATATCGGGAAGAACACCAATGGCGAAGGCAGGTCTCTGGGCCGTTACTGACGCTGAGGAGCGAAAGCGTGGGGAGCGAACAGGATTAGATACCCTGGTAGTCCACGCCGTAAACGGTGGATGCTGGATGTGGGGCCCGTTCCACGGGTTCCGTGTCGGAGCTAACGCGTTAAGCATCCCGCCTGGGGAGTACGGCCGCAAGGCTAAAACTCAAAGGAATTGACGGGGGCCCGCACAAGCGGCGGAGCATGCGGATTAATTCGATGCAACGCGAAGAACCTTACCTGGGCTTGACATGTTCCCGACGATCCCAGAGATGGGGTTTCCCTTCGGGGCGGGTTCACAGGTGGTGCATGGTCGTCGTCAGCTCGTGTCGTGAGATGTTGGGTTAAGTCCCGCAACGAGCGCAACCCTCGCCCCGTGTTGCCAGCGGATTGTGCCGGGAACTCACGGGGGACCGCCGGGGTTAACTCGGAGGAAGGTGGGGATGACGTCAGATCATCATGCCCCTTACGTCCAGGGCTTCACGCATGCTACAATGGCCGGTACAACGGGATGCGACGCGGCGACGCGGAGCGGATCCCTGAAAACCGGTCTCAGTTCGGATCGCAGTCTGCAACTCGACTGCGTGAAGGCGGAGTCGCTAGTAATCGCGAATCAGCAACGTCGCGGTGAATGCGTTCCCGGGCCTTGTACACACCGCCCGTCAAGTCATGAAAGTGGGCAGCACCCGAAGCCGGTGGCCTAACCCCTTGTGGGATGGAGCCGTCTAAGGTGAGGCTCGTGATTGGGACTAAGTCGTAACAAGGTAGCCGTACCGGAAGGTGCGGCTGGATCACCTCCTTTCTACGGAGAATACAGGATGCCGTTCGGCGTCCGGTGCGAACCCTCCCGCGCGGTGGTCGCGTGTGGACGGGTTGCTGGTGTGGAAGATGTCGTTGGCTTTGCCCCGCCGGTCGTGCGGTGGGTGCCGGGGTGGTGCGGATGCGCTTTTGGGCTCCCGGATCGCCACCCCAGGCTTTTGCCTGGCGCGATTCGATGCCCGTCGTGCCTGCGGGCCGGCCGTGTGCCGGTCTGGTCGGCGTGGCGGTGCGTGGTGGCTTGAGAACTGGATAGTGGACGCGAGCAAAACAATGGTTTTGAATCTTTGTTTTGCTGTTGATTTCGAATCGAACTCTATTGTTCGTTTCGATCGTTTTGTGATCATTTTTAGTGTGATGATTTGTCGTCTGGGAATTTGCTAGAGGAATCTTGCGGCGCATGCATGTTGCGTGTGTGTTGCTTGCAAGGGCGTATGGTGGATGCCTTGGCAGACAGGACCGATGAAGGACGTTTGAGGCTGCGATATGCCTCGGGGAGCCGCCAACAGGGCTTTGATCCGAGGATTTCCGAATGGGGGAACCCACCGACCGTCATGGGTCGGTACCGGCTTCGGCCGGGGGGTACGCAGGGAAGTGAAACATCTCAGTACCTGCAGGAAAGGATATTCCGTGAGTAGTGGCGAGCGAAAGCGGATGATGGCCAAACCTTGCGCGTGTGATACCCGTCGGGGGTTGCGTGTGGGGTGTTGCGGGATCGCGTGTGCCGGCTCCGACGGGCCGGCCGGCAGTTTCAGAAAACCATGTGTCAGGGGAACCGGGTTGAATACCGGGCCGCAGAGGGTGAGGGCCCCGTACCTGAACGCGCATGGTCTGCCGATCGCGTCTCCCAAGTAGCACGGGTCCCGTGGAACCCCGTGCGAATCCGCCCAGACCGTTGGGTAAGCCTGAATATTCCTGTCTGACCGATAGCGAACGAGTACCGTGAGGGAAAGGTGAAAAGAACCCCGGGAGGGGAGTGAAACAGTCTCTGAAACCGTGCGCCTACAATCCGTCGGAGCCTCTTCGTGGGGTGACGGCGTGCCTATCGAAAAATGAGTCTGCGAGTCAGTGGCATGTGGCGAGCATAACCCGTGTGGGGTATGCGTAGCGAAGGCGAGTCTTAAAAGGCGTTTGAGTCGCGTGTCCTGGACCCGAAGCGGGATGATCTAGCCCTGAGCAGGTTGAAGCGCGGGTAAGACCGCGTGGAGGACCGAACCCACCTGGGTTGAAAACCGGGGGGATGACTTGGGGCTAGGGGTGAAAGGCCAATCAAATTCCGTGATAGCTGGTTCTCTCCGAAATGCATTTGGGTGCAGCGTCGGGTCATTACGTCCCGGGGGTAGAGCTACTGGATGCTTGCGGGCCCGTATCGGGTACCAACAGCAACCAAACTCCGAATACCGGTGACGCGTATCCCGGCAGTGAGTCGGCGGGGGATAAGCTTCGTCGTCGAAAGGGAAACAGCCCAGACCGTCGTCTAAGGTCCCGAAGCGTGTGCTAAGTGGGAAAGGATGTGGAGTCGCATAGACAGCCAGGAGGTTGGCTCAGAAGCAGCCACCCTTGAAAGAGTGCGTAACAGCTCACTGGTCTAGTGGTTCCGCGCCGACAATGTAGCGGGGCTCAAGCACACCACCGAAGACGCGGCAGTATCGTTTGGTACTGGGTAGGAGAGCGTCCCATGAGGGGCGAAGCGGGCGTGGAAGCGTCCGTGGACTTCATGGGAGTGAGAATGCAGACATGAGTAGCGAAAGACGGGTGAAGATCCCGTCCGCTGGATGACCAAGGGTTCCAGGGCCACGTTCATCGTCCCTGGGTGAGTCGGGTCCTAAGGCGAGGCCGACAGGCGTAGTCGAATGGATGAACGGGTCGATATTCCCGTACCGGCTTTCAGCCGCCAAAACCGAGGCTTGGAGTACTAACCTCCGGGTCCGGGCTTACTTCCCCTTCGGGGGTGGGATGCCCTGGCCTGTTGGGACCGATCCTTGTAGTAGGTCAGCGCAGGAGTGACGCAGAAGGGTAGCCGGCCGCGGAGGTGGTCTTCCGTGGTCAAGCACGCAGGGCGTGGGACAGGCAAATCCGTCCCGCATGGGTCCGAGGTGCGATGATGGGGGCCTTATGGCCCGATATCCGGTGATCCCGGCTGCCGAGAAAAGCTTCGGCGTCAGGCTCGAAGCCGCCCGTACCCCAAACCGACACTGGTGGTCAGGTAGAGAATACCAAAGCGATCGAGCGAATCCTGGTCAAGGAACTCGGCAAATCACTCCCGTTCCTTCGGTTTAAGGGAGACCCCCGATGGTGATCCGCCTCGCGCGGGGAGCTTTTGGGGGTGGCACAGACCAGGGGGTAGCGACTGTTTACCAAAAACACAGGTGCATGCGAAGGCGCAAGCCGCTGTATATGCACTGACGCCTGCCCGGTGCCGGAAGGTTAAGAGGATCCGTCAGCCTTCGGGTGAAGCGGTGAATTCAAGCCCCGGTAAACGGCGGTGGTAACTATAACCATCCTAAGGTAGCGAAATTCCTTGTCGGGTAAGTTCCGACCTGCACGAATGGCGTAACGACTTCCCCACTGTCTCGACCAGGAGCTCGGCGAAATTGCAGTACGAGTAAAGATGCTCGTTAAGCGCAGAAGGACGAAAAGACCCCGGGACCTTTACTATACCTTGGTATTGGCATTCGGTGTGGATTGTGTAGCATAGGCGGGAGGCTTCGAGGCCGCGGCGCCAGCCGTGGCGGAGCCGCAAGGTGAAATACCGCTCTGTTCGCATTGGATGTCTAACCTCGAACAGTCATCCTGTTCAGGGACAGTGCCTGGCGGGTAGTTTAACTGGGGCGGTTGCCTCCCAAAGAGTAACGGAGGCGCCCAAAGGTCCGCTCAGCCCGGTTGGCAATCGGGTGGCGAGTGCAAGTGCACAAGCGGGCTTGACTGCGAGGACGACGGTCCGAGCAGGGACGAAAGTCGGGACTAGTGATCCGGTGCCGGTGTACGGACGCGGCATCGCTCAACGGATAAAAGGTACTCCGGGGATAACAGGCTGATCATTCCCAAGAGTCCATATCGACGGGATGGTTTGGCACCTCGATGTCGGCTCGTCGCATCCTGGGGCTGGAGCAGGTCCCAAGGGTTCGGCTGTTCGCCGATTAAAGCGGCACGCGAGCTGGGTTCAGAACGTCGTGAGACAGTTTGGTCTCTATCCTCTGCGCTCGTTGGAATGCTGAGGAGGCCTGCCCATAGTACGAGAGGACCTGGGTGGACGAACCTCTGGTATGCCGGTTGTCACGCCAGTGGCACGGCCGGTTGGCTACGTTCGGAAGGGATAACCGCTGAAAGCATCTAAGCGGGAAGCCTGCTCCAAGATAAGCATTCCGTGCAGCCTCGAGCTGCTGTAGTCCCCATGCAGAACACGTGGTCGATAGGCCGGACGTGGAAGCCCCGCGAGGGGTGGAGCCGACCGGTACTAACGGACGAAAGGCAACACTCATATTCCCCGATCCGTTCGGGGACCGCATCATCCTCCTGCAAACGACACCAGACGACGATGAGCATTGTCTGGCCACAAGACGAAACATCAACGAATTCGCGTCCCCTATCCGGTTCCCAGGCCGCCACAAGGCCGGCAGACCCCAGCGTCTGACCGTACAAGAGAAGATTTGCGGCGGCCATGGCCCAGGTGAGACGCCCGGTCCCATTCCGAACCCGGAAGCTAAGGCCTGGCACGGCGATGGTACTGCACCCGACAGGGTGTGGGAGAGTAGCACGCCGCCGCACCACACGTACAGGAAGCCCCTCGGAGCACACGCCCCAAGGGGCTTTCCCTATATCCGAAACCGGCCCCGGCCCGAACCCGCACGGGCACCGGGACCTCCCCGCATACCCATGAGACCCACGCCCGGGACCATTCCCGGCCAGCCCCGACGGCGAGGCCGAACCGGCGCGGCGCGTCCGCGACCGTGGAAGCCCGACGCCCCGGCCCCCACGGTCCGCCGCGCAGACAGCTCCCCTCCAGAGGGGAGCCAGAAACTGGCTTGGTTATGGGGTCGCTCTACACTGGCTTCTGCTATGCATTACTTCACCCCTAAACGTTGCGCCACGTCGAATAAAATCATGTACCACGATAAGGCGCAGGCTCAGCGTGCCGCTGATCAAAGCCTGATCGAGCGTGGAGCCGAGCTATGGGTGTACCGTTGCGAATATTGCGGATGCTGGCACCTCACACATCGCGATCCACAATCCAGTTACCGGCATGTACCGCTGAACCAGCAACTCAAGCCACACAGTCGTAAAAAGGGCTACAAGCCACGTAGACGTTAGCGTCAGAAGCTCCACAGGCCTCGCCAACGCCGTGTCTGAGACAGGTTACGGTCCAAACACGTCAGGTCGTAGGCTGCTAAGCGTTCAGGGCGCTCGGACACACTTCGTCCACCACTTACATCACCTTGGTGTTTTCAAGGTTGCGGATAACCCAATCGTTGAAGCGAATTACCGGCTTGCGCAACATAAGTCACATCAGCTATGAGGGGACAAGGAACAGTGCCAGTTTGCCCATGGAAACCCAGTATTCCATGCCGAATGAGCCTGCCATGGCCGAATGCATCGCATCCACCGCATAGGGGAACAGTAGCCATTTAGAAACGACCTGGAAGAACGTCGGCAGTGTTTCAATGGGGAATGTGCCGCCGGAACCGGCTACCTGCATAACCAGCAGTACTACGGCAATGGCTTTGCCGATATCACCGAACGACAGGGTCAGCGTATACACAATATTCGAGAACACCAGTGCAGACAACCACCCGACCATCAAGAACTGAATCGGATGCTCACACTGCACGCCGAGATAGAACATATCGCCCAGGCACACCAGCGTACCTTGCAGCAAAGCAAGGAAACCGAAAATCATGTATCGGCCGAAATATTCGTGGTGCAAGCGTAAACCGAACTGCCGCGCATTGCCGGGAGCCTCGGCACGCGGCTTCTTCAGCACATCCAACGCGGCGGCCGGTCCGGCAATCCGCCCGGCAATCATGGCCTCGCGAAGACCCACTTCCGAACCGAGCGGCAGATCATTGCCCAACCCTAAGATACGAGCCTTCTCATGGTCGGAAATCGATACTTTCAACATGGCGACCAGAATGATCGCACCGACCCAAATAGACAAAATCGTGTAGAACGGAGCCATCGCGGAACCATAGTTGGCAACGGGATAGAGCGCGATGCGGTCGACCGCTACGGGTGCCGCCAGCATGGAAGCAATGACATCGGGTTTCGCAGAGGAAATCACAGACAGGTCGATGGTGCCGCCATTGGTGATAGAGGCGAGTTGGGAAGACAAGTTGTCGAGTTTCTTCGCCGAACGGGTCAAAGCGCTAGCTGCGGCAGTCAAGGCCGACTGGATGTCCGTCAGGCTGTCTGAAACGCCGCCAGAAAGGCCTGACACGCTGCTGACGGTCGATGCAAGCCCGTCGATTACGGAACTTGCCTGCGTGGCCACTTCGTCCATGGACGAGGTCAGATTGTTCAGTTGCGGTTTCAGCGTGCTCTTGTACGTGTCTGAAGCCTGAGTAATCGATTGTTTGGCGGCAGCGATTTGTGATTTCAGATCTCGACGCGCTGTATCGGCATCGGCAGTACCGTTTGCTATGTGCGTGGCCGCATCGCCCAACGCGGTGGCGGCTTGCTGCATGCTCTGCTGCGCCTTTGTGGCTTGGTCTGCAGCCGCGTTCAGTTGAGCGGCAACGGTATCTCCGCCCACGGGCAGTGAAGCCGCTTGTTTGGCGAGATCTCGTAAAGCGGCGGCATACTTTCCAAAGCTGTCGGCCTGAGCCTCCACTTTGGATTGCATATCGGTTAGCTTGTTTGATATCTGTGAGGATTGTGAGCCCACATCGGCAAAAGCGGCATCGATTTGCTTGGCAATGGTGTCGTAGGATGAACCGGCCTGCTGCAATGCCGTACCGACGCCATCGGTGGCTCCGGACAATGCCTTGTCGAGGCTGGAGACGCCGTTGCGGGTCTGTTTCAACGCCTTTTTGGTTGTGGCCGCAGCTGAGCCTGTTGACCCCAGCAGCTTATCGGTGGAATCAATGATGCTGTTGGCGGCCCCGAGCAGATTGGCATAGGAATCCATCTGCGACGCAGTGCCGGTCAAACGAGACGACATGGTGGCAATATGACTGGTGGCGTTGTTGACGTACTGCTCCATTTGCGGGCTTTGCGCGTAATCGGCCACGTTGGAAACCAAATCCAGCGCCACGCTCGCCAAGGTCTTCACGAATGTCTGGTCGATGGTCGTGGCCACGGTGGTAGCACCCTGGTCGGTGAT
>ENA-OWOI01000398-OWOI01000398.1-gut-metagenome-genome-assembly--contig:-NODE-398-length-10854-cov-2.304352_pt1 | contig 10854 bp, 9 predicted proteins | sample MGYA00248258_ERZ651800 | MGnify/ENA primary metagenome ERZ651800 (study PRJEB26908, sample SAMEA4031704) | gut metagenome | biome: gut; feature: normal infant; material: stool | place: China | collected 2015 ...
ACACCGCAAACACCGCCACTGCGTCGGATGGCAGATCACCGAATCGATGCAACACTTCACCGCAGATGCCGCCGGCCAACGAACCGACCGCAAGAATCGGCATGAAAATACCGCCAGGCGCGCCTGAGCCGAAACTCGTGGATGTGAACAGCATCTTCGCCACGAACAGCAGACACAGCATTCCCAAGCCGACGCGCGCATGTTCGGCGGTATCAATCAGATTCGAGCCGCCGCCGAGCACATCGGGCAACCAGATGCCGACAGGCAACGCGATCGCAATCGCAATCATCGGGCGGCTCCATGCCGGCAGTTTGCCGTACAGCGTCTGGAAGCCAAGCAACGAGCGGTTCATCAGCGAACCAACCAAACCGGCCACCAATCCCAACGGAATCAGCCACACATACTCTTCCAACGACAGCTGACCGATATCACCGAAATCCAAAACCGGACGCAGACCGAAACAGTATTTTGAGACGAAATCGGCGGTCAGCGATGCGGCGGTGGCGCCCATCAGAATCGCAGGGGAAAAACTCCGATGCACCCCTTCCAAAGCGAACATCATGCCGGACAGCGGCGCGCTGAACGCGGCGGACAAGCCGGCTGCGGCACCGGCGGTGACCAGATAATGCTCCTGCATGTCCTCACGGCGGCGGCCGCGCAAACGGTGGGATACACACTGCGCGCCCGACGCACCAATCTGAATGGACGGCCCCTCACGGCCGAGCGACAGACCAAACAACGCGCCCAACAGTCCACCGACGAAACGGACTGGCAGAATCGTCTGCCAACGCATCTTCAAGCCGCATATCACCACGCCGTTGGTCTGCGGGATGCCGCTGCCACCAGCCATCGGCTCCTTGCCGACCATCCACGCGATCGCCAGCGCGGCCGCCACCGCGGCAACCGCCCACGGCGCAATCAGCCACGGGGTCTCGCGAATCCGCGCATATATCCAACGGGACGCATCCGTGCCGTATTCGATGCCGAGACGGTATACGACAACCAGCAATCCTGAAACCAGACCAATGACTATGCCGGCCGCCGCCATCTTCCACTTCAAGTGGTCGAATCGCGGAATCAGCCGGCGGATATCATGTGCCGCGTCGTTACCAGTCAAGCCGGGAAATTCGTTGCAGACGGTCAGTCGACCAGCGGATTGATCTGGATGACATGGTCGCGCTGTGGGCCGGTGCCGATCACGGAGATACGGCTGCCGCTCAGCTCTTCCAAACGCTTGACGTAGGCCTGGCAGGTGGCGGGCAGCTCGTCGAAGGAGTGGCAGTCGGAGATGTCTTCGTCCCAGCCGGGCATGGTCTCGTAAATCGGCTTGGCGGCGGCGAAAGCGGCCTGATCGGTCGGCATATCGTCGTGACGTTCGCCGTCCACGTCGTAAGCCACGCAGATCGGAATCTCCTTCAGGCCGATGAGCACGTCGAGCTTGGTGAGCACGATGTCGGTCAGGCCGTTGACTTGGGAGGCGTACCGGTTGACGACTGCATCGAACCAACCGCAGCGACGCGGGCGGCCGGTGGTCACGCCGAATTCGTGGCCCTGCTGACGCAGCCATTCGCCGGACTCGTCCAGCAGTTCGGTGGGGAATGGGCCTTCGCCCACGCGGGTGACGTAGGCCTTGGAGACGCCGATTACGCGGGTGATCTTGGTGGGGCCCACGCCGGTGCCGGTGCAGGCGCCGCCGGCGGTCGGGTTGGAAGAGGTGACGAACGGGTAGGTGCCGTGGTCCACGTCAAGCATGGTGGCCTGAGCGCCCTCAAACAGTACGGTCTTGCCTTCGTCAAGCGCCTTGTTGAGAATCAGGCCGGTGTTGGCCACGTACGGCTTGAGGCGTTCGCCGAGCTTCAGCAGCTCCTCGGTGGTCTGGTCCACGTCGATCGGACGACGGTTGTAGAGCTTGACCAGCATCTGGTTCTTCTGGTGCAGGCTGGCCTCCACCTTGTCGTGCAGATGGTCGGCGTTGAACAGGTCATGCACGCGGATGCCGACACGGTTGATCTTGTCCGCGTAGGCTGGGCCGATGCCACGGCCGGTGGTGCCGATCTTGTGCTTGCCAAGGAAGCGTTCAGTCTCCTTGTCGAGTGTGCGGGGGTAGGGCGCGATGATGTGCGCGGCCTCGCTCACCTTGAGGTGGGAGCAATCGATGCCGCGGGATTCCAGGCCGTCGATCTCCTCGAAGAGCACTTCCGGGTCCACGACCACGCCGTTGCCGATCACCGGGGTCAGGTTCGGGTTGATAATACCGGAGGGCAGCAGGTGCAGGGCGTACGACTCATCGCCGACCACCACGCTATGGCCCGCGTTGTTGCCGCCGTTGAAGCGCGCGACGTAATCGACCTTGGTGCCGATCAGATCGGTAGCCTTGCCTTTACCCTCGTCGCCCCACTGGGCACCGATAAGAACAATTCCAGGCATAACACACCTCCGCAACATCGCCTTTTCCGCCGAACACAGACTACCGTACAGCCTCTACCGCTGCCACGCCATATGCAGCCGCCGGCCTGTCCAAGCTACCCGCGCGCCCTCACGCGTCCGGCGCCGGCACGGCGAAATAATACGCGGCCCACGCGTTGCTCAGATCCGGGTTGTCTTCCCCTACCTCGTTCTGCAACGCTCGTAGCGTCGCTTGAGCCTTGCCGTATTCTTTGTCGTTCAGATACTGGCCGAATTCATCCAGTTTGTCCTGAACCGCCGCCGGCTTATCCGGGGTCACCATGACTTCGCGCAGTATCGCCCCGGCGTTGACACCGTACGTTTCGTCGTCCGGAGAGACGGCGACGTACTTGCCGTCACCGCCATCGACCGGCTCGATCACCCGTAGATTCTTGGATTGTACCGAGGAGATCACCATCGGGGCATGCGTGGTGACGATGAATTGCACCAAGGGGAACAATTCATGCAAAACGCCCAGGATCTTCCCCTGCCATTTGGGGTGCAGATGCAGATCCACCTCGTCGATAAGCACCGCTCCGGGAGTTCGCGCAACAGCCTGTTCGGCGAGGAAGGGGTTGAGCTGTGCCATACGCCGCGCTATGTCGGCCACCAACCCGATGACTACGCGATAGCCGTCGCTCAGAGTTTCGAACGGCTGATCCTCCATGTATGTTTTCCGTCGGATGCCGTGTAACTGACCACGAAACCGCCGTCGTAGGCGATGCTGGCGTCGTCGAAGCCGGTCAACAGGCGAAGGCAATCCGTGACCACGCGCCGCACCGCCCGGAATTCCGGTATCACGGTTCCCTTGCGGTACTCCCGCGCGGTCATTTTTTCGAACCAGACCGACATCTTCTTGATGCTGACCTCGGAACTCAAGCAGTCATCATATCCATCGAAACGATTGCCTCCCTGCAAATATGCAGGGACAACTGCCGCAGGCACATTACATCCGGCCTCATGATACGATCTTCCTCCGCCGGTGCGCTCATTGCAGTCCTCATCCGTCTGGCGAACAATCCATCAATGTCCTGGTCTTATCACATGACCGCAGCCCGTCAGCGGTGCCGCCCGCCGCTTCGCTACTTCAATGCCTTGCCGGCCGAGCCGAGCTGCCGGCACGCCTCGACCACGCGGGCGGCCATGGCCGATTCGGCCTCGCGGCCCCAGGAGCGCGGGTCGTACAGCTTCTTGTTGCCGACCTCGCCGTCGATCTTGAGCACGGCGTCGTAATGCGCGAACATGTGGCCGGCGACCGCGCGCGTGAAGGCGTACTGCGTGTCCGTGTCGATGTTCATCTTGACCACGCCGTAGCTCACCGCGCGGGCGATCTCGTCGGGCGTGGAGCCGGAACCGCCGTGGAACACCAGCGCGAAGGGCTTGCGCTCGGGCATGTCCGGCAGCGCGCACGTGGACACCGCCGACGCGCCCAGCGACCCAAGACGGCCGTCGAGGGCCGCGTCCCACACTTCGGACTGGATGTCGCGCAGCAGTTCCGGGCGGAGCTTGACCACACCCGGCTTGTATGCGCCATGCACGTTGCCGAAGGTGAAAGCGGCCATATAGCGGCCGTGCTCGCCGAGGCCGAGCCGCTCCGCCACGCGCACGCCGTCGGTCGGCGTGGAATACAGCTTTTCGTTGATCTCCGCGGAATGGCCGTCCTCCTCGCCGCCGACCGCGCCGATCTCGATCTCCAGCACCGTATGCGCGCGGACGGATTTCTCGAGCAGCTCCGCGGCGATGTCCAGGTTCTCCTCCAGCGGCACAGTCGAGCCGGCCCACATATGCGACTGGAACGTCGGCTCTTCGCCGCGCTTGACCTGTTCGGCCTCGTGCGCGAGCAGCGGGCGGACCCAGCCGTCCAGGTACTGCTTGGCACAATGGTCGGTGTGCAGCGCGCCCGTGATGTTCGGGTAGCGCTTCGCCACCTCGTGCGCGAATGCGGCGAACGCGAGCGACCCGACCACGCGGTCGTTCACGCTTTGGCCGGAGAAGTAGGAGGAGCCGCCGACCGACACCTGGATGATGCCGTCGGACTCGGCCTCGGCGAATCCCTGCAGTGCGGCGTTGAGCGTCTGCGTGCTGGTCACGTTGATCGCGGGATAGGCGTATCCGCCGTGGCGGGCGGCATCCAGCATTTCGGCATAGCGTTCGGCAGTTGCGATAGTCATGGCTTCCATTATCCCGCCGCCGAGTGACGAATCGCATTGTCGGGGAGGCCTCGGCGGCGAATGTGCGCAAGATCACCTTGCCCGCGAGGCGCGGAGCTCACCGACAACTCGAACCTACGCCGCAAACCGCCGTAAGCGGGGCACGACTACCATGGAACCCGTGAGCGATATTCGACATTCTCCGCTGGAAGGCCGGCGGCCGAAGCGCACCGAGCTCGCCGGTTTCGTCGACGGCACGGTCGATGACATCCGCTGCCCGCACCCCAAACTGCTTATCGTGGGCATCACCCCCGGGTTATGGACGGCCGCGGTCAACGCCCCCTTCGCCTATCCCGGCAACCGATTCTGGCCGTCGCTTTTCGCCTCGGGGCTCACGCCGTGGCAGGTGGACGCCAGTTACGGCCTGCGCCTTCGCGATGAGCGCATGATGATCGACCGCGGCATCGGGCTTACCAATCTCGTCAATCGCGCCACCGCGAAAGCGAGCGAGCTGAACACCGCCGAGCTGCGTCAGGGCGCCGATCGGCTGCGGGAGCTGTGCGCGAGGGTCCATCCCCGGGCCATTGCGATACTGGGCATCACGGCGTACCGACAGGCGTTCGCCGATAAGTCCGCCGCGCTGGGGCTGCAGGACCTCACCGCGGAAGAGACCGACCGGTTCGGAGGCGCGCAGCTGTGGGTGATTCCCCAGCCCAGCGGGTTGAACGCGCACGCCACCATGCCGGTGCTGGTCGACTGGTGGCGCAGGGTCGCCGACGCGGCCGGCCTGGATCTCGCCGCCGCGCGCTAGTATCCCACGCCGTTGATTCGTTTGTTAATTCCGGCTCCCCTCTCTGAGGCTGAGCCGTGAAACAAACAGCGGAGCTGTTTGTAGGCGAAGGCGAACGACAGTGAGCAGATAAGACCGCGGCCGTAAGGCCGTCCTTGATTGCGGATGAGCTGTCGGCGTAGCCGACTGAGGGGAGCACACGCATATCGGCTGGATCCAGGCGTTCTTGGAAATCCTCCCCTCAGGCCGCCGGAGCGCATTCCGCTCGGCCGCGCCATGCCATAGAAGCGCCGCCAGCACCCCGAAAAACAAAGAAACCGTTGGAATTCCCGTTCCAAGACCTTTCGCCAATTCCCACTGGTTTTAAACCTAGGCGATAGCCTTTCGACTGTTGATGGCGATACCGGATGTCAGCACAAACAGCAGAGTCAGGATCGCCAGCATGGTCCGCCATCCGAGGAATTCGATGACGGAGCCGGCCAACAGACTGCCGATGACCTGTCCGCATACGAGGAAGAACTCGCCCTTGCCTCTGGCCGACGCCACTTCGTCGGCGGAATACGAGCTCACCAGCAACACCGTGCCCTCGTTGTAGCCGAGTGCCCAGGCGACGGCGATGCCCAGCAATGCCATCGCGACGAGCGGAGCGTTCTGACCTAGACCCAACAGACAGCTGACAAGACCTAGCCCTAGAGCAAGAGATACAAAGACCGTGTGAGAGCGTTTCTTGGAGTTGAGCAGTGGAATCAATGCCATGGGCAGATACATGCCGAGCATGTGCAGTTGCATGGCCTGCATGCGCGTGCCGTCGGATTCGCGCAGCACATGTTCCATCACCAGCGGGGCGCCGGACATGATCATGGTCATGGCGCAGCACGCGGTGAATCCCAGGCAGATGCCGAGCAGAAAGCGAGGACGGCGCAGCAGATCATGCAGGCCGACCTTCTGCGCCGAACCAACGGGCTGCCGCGTGCTTCCGATCTGCTGGTCTGCCGGGAACATCGCCACCGTCGCCAGAGCGAGTATGCCGAGGACGCTTACGATGAGATAGGAGCCTGCGTAGTGGACGGGGAACAGTCCCTCGGCCCACGTCGCCAGCAACGGGCCGACGATCGCGGCGATGACGCCGGCGGACAGCACCACGGACACGGCCCGGTCCTTCTTGCCGGGGTTGAGATCGGCCGCCGCGTAACGGTAGTAGTTGGAGGCCGCCTGATAGATGCCGACCGCAAACGTGCCGACGCACAGAAGCGGGAAATTGTGGAACCATACCGCGCAGAACGAGCTGATTCCGCCGCATATGGCGATGACCGCCCCGGCCTCGAACACATGCTTGTGCCCGATGCGGGCGATGAGGCGATTGACGAAGGTATTGGCGAACACCGTCCCCAACGCGATCAAGGCGATCGGTATCGTCGCCATCCACGCGAACGGGGCCAGCTCGCTGCCCACGAGCGCAGTGACCGTTAGGTCAACGCTCATCGCAGCGAGACTCAGTCCCTGCGCAACAAACAAAACCCTAATGGCGCGCTGTTGACCACGCATTAGAAGCCTCCCCTCGTGTCCGCAGGAATCACTATCTCATCAAAAGACCAAGTGATTGAGCAGGTGTCTACAAGATTAAAAAAAAACGTTGGAATGATTGGATGGTCTCACCATTTGAGACAAGTGGAGCGGACGACGGGAGTCGAACCCGCCTCTAAAGCTTGGGAAGCTTTCATTCTACCGATGAACTACGTCCGCATGTGCGCTTCCACGCACGAGAGGCAAGTGTATCACCTATGCGGCACCTTGCGCCATGTGCCGGTTTGAGTTCTGTGCTGGACTAGTGAATTGCGCGCGTGGAATACGTGGATGCGGCCACCGGAGTGCCGTTCATTTCATTGGCCATTTGCATCAGGCGTGCGATGCGCTGATCAGTCGGCGGATGCGTGGAGAACAGTTTGGAGAAACCGACCGCGGAGAACGGATTGGCAATCATCATCGCGGAGACGGACTGGGTGCCGGCCGTTTTGCGCATGGGCGTGGTCTGGGCACCATAGGAGATCTTGTTGAGCGCGGAGGCCAGGGCCTCGGGGTCGCCGGTCAGCAGACTGCCGTCTTCGTCGGCGTCGTATTCGCGAGTACGGGAGATGGCCATCTGAATCAGTGATGCGGCAATCGGCGCGAGAATCACGCTGAGGAGCACGCCGATCAAGCCGAGACCGCCTGAATTATCACGGTCGTCGCGCGAGTTGCCGCCGCCGAAATACATCAGAGAATAACCGAGGTACGTGATGACGGTGGCCATGGCAGAGGCGATGGCGGAGGTCAGAATGTCGCGGTTGTACACGTGCATCAGTTCATGACCCAGCACGCCGCGCAACTCGCGGGCGTTCAGAATCTGCAGGATGCCCTGCGTGCAGCATACGGCAGCGTGACGTTCGTTGCGGCCGGTGGCGAAGGCGTTCGGACTCATGGTGGGCGCGATGTAGATGCGAGGCATCGGCTTGCCGGCCTTGGCACTCAGCTCGCGCACGATCTGGTAGATTTCGGGGGCTTCCTGCTCGCTGACCTCCCTGGCTCCCATGGATGCGATGGCGAGTTTGTCGGAGAACCAGTAGGTGCCGAACGTGGTAATCAGGCCGATGACGATATAGACGCCCAACGTCTGCCTGCTGCCGCCCGTGGCCCACCAGATGAGCATGATGACGGCCCACATCAGGGTAAAGAGCAACGTCGTTTTCAGGCCGTTGAAATGGCCGTGCACCCGTACTTTGGCATCCATGAGGCTCACACTAAAATCACTGCCTGAATATTGGCTGGATGTGCGCCGAGGGGTGAATCGGATGGGGGTTGGCGGTGCTTACGGTGCGGTTGGCGGGGATCGGAATAGCCTGTTTACATGAGATTGACGATGCTTGACAGTGCGGTTGCTTGGCCTGTTTTACCGCTTTACCGATTGGTCTGATCGGGACGCTTTGCTTGTTTGGCCTGCTTTGGCTGCTTGGATCGTTTGGCCCATCGGCCTGCTCGACTGGCATGACACTGGCTTTTATATAAATAAGAACGCTGGCGTATAACCGGCGTTCTTATTTATCGATGTATCAATCGCGCCGATTGCTGCTGGTGCAGTTGCCGGTGCGATGAGCTGATAGTCAATCAGGCCAGAGCGAGCTCACGCATCTGGTCGGGCTCGATGACCTTCTTGTGCTCGCGGCCCTCCTTAGCGCCTTCGGCGCGCTCGAAGGCGTCGACCTTCTTCCAGCCAGCGAAGTCAATCGGCTTGACGCCGCGGCTTTCCAGCAGTCGGTCGATGGATTCGGGGTCGCGGTCGGCTGCCACGCGGCCACCTTCAGCGGCCTTGGCCAGATCCTCAAGCATGTTGGTCACGATGGCGAGCGCATCGGACTTGGTGGAGCCGATCAGGCCCACCGGGCCGCGCTTGGCCCAGCCAGTGGCGTACAGACGGTCGCGCACGTCGCCGCCGTCCGCTTCGGTGGTGATGCGGCCGTCGCCGTTGGCGTTGGCCAGGTGGGCGCCGTGCTCGTCGTAGGTGATGCCGGGGGCTTCGGCGGGCTTGTAGCCGATGGCGTGGTAGACGGCCTCGACCGGGTAGTCGGCGAACTCACCGGTGCGGCGCATCTTGCCGTCGGCACCGGTTTCGGTGCGCTCCACGCGGATGGCCTTGACCTTGCCGTCCTCGCCGAGGATCTCGGTGGGGGCGGAGTTGAAGTGCACGTAGTACTTGCGGTCGGCCGGGTTGCCTTCGAAGTCGACGTCGCCGTCATCTTCCATGTCTTCGGCCATCTCGCGGATGGCGAACAGCTCCTCGACCATCTGACGAGTGAGCTTGTCCTTGCCGGCCACCTCGATGGTCTCGTCGTCCAGGTCGAAGTCGTCCTCGTTGATGATGAGCTGCACGCCGGGCAGCTTCTCCATCTCGCGCAGTTCCTGCACGCTGAACTTGGCCTGGGCCACGCCACGGCGGATGAACAGGTGGAGCACCTTGGCCTTGTTGCGGCCGATGCCCTCGTACACGTTGTCCGAAATGTCGGTCTTGGCCTTGAGGTCGTCGGCGTTGCGCATGAGTTCGCGGGCCACGTCCATGGCCACGTTGCCGCCGCCGATCACGGCGACGTTCTCGGCCGTAAGCGGCCATTCGCGGGCACCAGTGGGGTAACCGTCATACCATTCGACGAACTTGGCGGCACCGTACACACCTTCAAGGTCGGCACCGGGCAGGTTCAGCGGCTTGTCCTTGACCGCGCCGGTGGCGAACAGCACGGCGTCGTAACGGGCCAGCAGGTCGTCAAGAGTCACGTCCTTGCCGAATTCCACGTCGCAATAGAGGTGGATGTTCGGGTTGTCGAGCGTCTTCTCAAGCGCGGAGGCGATGAACTTGATGGACGGGTGGTCCGGGGCCACACCGTAACGCACCAGGCCGAAGGGCACGGGCAGCTTCTCGAACAGGTCGATGCGCGCTTCGGTGCCGAGGCCAAGTTCTTCGCCCAGCTTCTTGAGCTGGCGCAGGAAGATATCGGATGAGTAGACGCCGGCCGGACCAGCGCCGATTACAGCAATGCGGAGTTCAGTATTCACAGATTCAGTCACGCGCTCTAGCCTAACGCAAAGCCTTCCATTGCAACAGAGGGCGAGTGGTGGGAATTCTGTGTATTAGGCCATAGTTTGTGCGTCTGGGAAACCTACGAGCACTGCTAATGTCAGATTATGGGTTTCCCTATTGGTCAAGTTATTGCCGTTCTCATTCCAAGAAGCATGCGAGGCGGATCAGGCCCTTACTTCGGATACGTTTATGCTGCAAGGCGGTTATCCACGCATTTATGACACGAGAATGCCGCTCAATCTGTTCTTCTCGAACTACATCGACACTTATATCGAACGTGATGTTTCCGAATATCTTGATGTACGCAATTTGGCTGAATTCCGCCGATTCTTGACTCTTTGCGCACTCAGTTCCGGAGCACTCATAAACTACACCAACATCGCCAATGAACTTGGTGTAAGTCCGCGAACCGTAAAGGCATGGATGTCGATTCTGGAATCAAGTTACATCGCATTCCATCTCATGCCGTTCTACACGAACGCACGCAAACAGGTGGTCAAAACGCCGAAACTCTAATTCTATGCCACTGGCTAGCTGTGTCATCACTTGGGCAATCCGACGGTCGAAGCACTGGGTGCGCATCCCAAGTTCGGCGATATATTTGAAAACCTCATCATTGCGGAAACCATGAAACAGCATTTGAACGCCAATCAGGAGCCGCAATAATTCTTCTACAGCGATGCCAGCAAGGTCGAGGTGGATTTGTTGGATTTCTCCGATCCCAACAACCGTATGCTCATAGAAATCAAATCCGGACAAACCTATCATGACCGGTTCGCCCGCCATCTCACTTTAATTGGCAATATTCTCGGTATACCGTGTGAGCAACAGTACGTAACCAGTCGGGTTGAGCATAGTTATGT
>ENA-OWOI01000407-OWOI01000407.1-gut-metagenome-genome-assembly--contig:-NODE-407-length-10627-cov-4.174218_pt1 | contig 10627 bp, 10 predicted proteins | sample MGYA00248258_ERZ651800 | MGnify/ENA primary metagenome ERZ651800 (study PRJEB26908, sample SAMEA4031704) | gut metagenome | biome: gut; feature: normal infant; material: stool | place: China | collected 2015...
TAAGATTACTATTAATCAATTACATATGGCTCTGTGTGAAGCTAATTCTATTATGCTAACCGTCCATATTAGACCTGATGGTGATGCTATTGGGTCCATGGTAGCCTTTTACGAAGCCCTTGTAGGACAAGGTAAAACTGTATATATGGTAGTGGATGATGTAGTTCCTGAGAAGTACACATTCTTACGATATACGGACCACATTCATGATGTAGCGTATTTTGAAACTAATCCAGTTGATATTGATATGCTTATGGTTTTGGATGCTAGCACGTATGAGCGAATTGGCAAAGTAGGTGCACTTTGGAGTGCACCTATTTTTAATATAGATCACCATATTTCTAATACAGAATTCGCGGACCATCTATATTTAAAGCCTGACTTTGCTGCTACTGGTGAAATTGTTACCGACTTATGTACAAAATGGAATTGGCCTATCACTGAATCTATGGGTACTGCATTATATATGGCGATTGCTACAGATTGTGGTTTCTTTAAATTTAGCAATACTACAGCAAATACTCTTGAGATGGCTGCCAAATGTGTAGCTGCAGGGGCTAGACCAAATGTTATTTCTGAAACCATAGAAGCCGTATCTGCCAGTCGTTTAGAATTAACAAAACAAGTTATGCAAACTATCGAGTTTTACAAGAATGATACGATTGCTACCATCGAGTTGAATCGTGAGGCTATGACTATTCTTGGCGATGATACAGATGGTTTTGTAGATATTATTAGAAATGTTGATACTGTAGACGTGGCAATTTTATTAAAAGCAGAAGCTGATGATATAACACGTGTAAGTTTACGTTCCAAAGGTATTGATGTGAACGTTGTAGCAAGCCATTTTGGTGGTGGTGGTCATATTCGTGCTGCAGGTTGCACTATTAATCTACCATTAGAAGAGGCAAAACAAGCTCTCATTGAGGTAATTTAATAATGGATGGGATATTACCATTTTTAAAACCACCTGGCATTACAAGCCATGATGCCGTTGCTATTTGTCGTCGTATTCTAAAGGAAAAGCGCATTGGTCATAGCGGTACATTGGATCCTATGGCTTATGGTGTATTGCCTGTGTTTCTTGGTAAGGCTACGCGCCTTATAGAATACACGGATGAATTTGATAAAACCTATGTAGCAGAATGTAAATTGGGTACTTTTACAGATACTGAAGATAGCTCAGGACAACCTGTATTGCCAGATAATGATATGCTATTGCGAGATGGTATTGTATTGAATCGAGCTATTCAATCTACAGAAATCTCGACAACGATGGTTAAACCAGGCTTTGAAGAATTGGTTAGTATTTTGAGAAAATTTGCTGGCGTTCAGGACCAAAGACCGTCTAAGTATTCTGCCATTAAAGTAAATGGTATTCGAGCTTATGAATATGCTCGTAAAGGTATTCCTGTAGACCTACCATTACGTCAAATTCATATTAAAAATATTGAGCTCATTGCTTATGGATTCCCTTTTTTCACGGTTCGTGTGACATGCTCAGGGGGGACTTATATTCGCTCATTATTACGCGATATTTGTATTGCTTTAGGTATTCCTGGCACTATGACTTCTTTGGCACGTACTCAAGTAGGCCCTTTTGATATCGGCTCTGCTAAGATGGCCGAAGAATTGATGCTACATGGTGAAAGGCTGTTATTGCCAACAGATACGGCTGTTTCTCATCTTTCAAAAGTAACTGTAAATAGTGTACAATTAAGAATGATGATAGAAGGCAAGCAGTTACCGATTGGTAAAGAATTTGCTTTCACAGAAATAGGTCAGCTCTATAGAGCTTATGGACCGAATGGTTTTATTGGTATTATGAAACGAAACAACCACACATTAAAAGTGGAAAAAAATATTTTTATTGAAGGATAAGTATGAAGCAACTACATTCGTTTGATGAACTACGTCAAATCAAAGATACAAAAGTATATGCCCTTGGTACCTTTGATGGCATTCATCGAGGTCATCAACGAGTTATACATAAGGCTGTTGAAGAGGCTATATCAGTCGATGGGGTTAGTATCATCATTACCTTCGAGCATCATCCATTGACTATATTACATCCAGAACAAGTACCTAAACGAGTGATTCAAGAAGAGATTATGGATACTGTGCTAGAAGAACTCAAAGTTGACTATATTTTGCGGTTACCTATGACTGAAGCATTATTAAAAATGACTGCAGATGAATTCTTACATGAACTCTGCAATGATATGAATGTGGAAGCTATTGTAATCGGTGAGAACTTTACATTTGGTGCAAAGGGGCTTGGTAATCCAGAATATATGAAACAAGTGGTAGCGGATAAGAATATACGAGTTCTTGTACAGCCTTTATTACCTTGTGATGGTAGTAGTACACCTATTTCTAGTACAGAAATTAGAAAAGCTATTCATGAAGGGCATTTGGAGGATGCAAATCATTGGCTAGGTAGGCCATTCCAGTTTAAAGGAACTGTGATTAAAGGTGATCAACGGGGACGCACATTAGGATTTCCTACATTAAATCTATTACTTCCTAATGAAATGGCTACACCTCCAGATGGAGTCTATGCTAATCGTGTATGTATTGATGGTATTTGGTATGATGGGGTAGGCAATATTGGAGATAATCCAACCTTTAGAAATCAGTACCATAGATGTGAAGTACACGTTTTTAACTTTGACCAAGATATATATGGAAAAGAAGTAATTGTACAGTTCATTTCTTATATTAGAGGGGAAGTTAAATTTAATAATTTACAAGATCTTATCGATCAAATGAAGGTAGATGAAGAACAGGCTCTAGCTATTTTGGCTAATGCATAAAAGGGGGTTCTCATGGATATTAAAGAAGCTCGAAAACAGATAGATAGTATTGATTCTGTATTAGTTACGGAGTTTGAGAAGCGACTCACACTGATTAAAGAAATTGGTAAATATAAGGATGAACATCACTTACCACTTATTGATGAAGAACGGGATGAAAGTATCATTGCTTTACATACTCAAAATTGTAAAGATAAAGTTTTAGCACCTTATGTTGAAAATTATATAAAAACCGTCGTTTCTATGAGTAATGAGTTCTTAAAGGAGCATATGCATAAGCATATTTTTCTCATTGGTATGCCTGGCGCAGGTAAGACTACTGTTGGTAAGGTTCTAGCAAAAGAGTTAGGCCGCGACTTTTTCGATCTAGACCAAACGATTCAAGATAAGGTAGGTAAATCCGTTCAAAATATTTATATTTACGATGGTGAAGATGCTTTCAGTGAATATGAATATAGCACAATCAAAGAATTAATTCACAATAAACCATCTGTCATTGCTACAGGTGGCGGCACTGTTACTTATGATAAAACTGTTAAATTGATGCGCAATAATGGTCTTGTTGTATTTGTTAACCGCGATGTAAATCATATTTTAGATGATTTGGATCTAGAGATTCGTCCGCTTGTAAAAGAAAGTATCGAATATATTTTTAATGTATATGAAGAACGTTATCCTTTATATGAAGAAGTAGCACATATTAAAATTGGTAACGAAGGCAGTATTACCGATGCAGTGCAAGAAATTATTGAAGCTTTGCCGAATACGGAGAAATAATGGACGCCATACGAGGATTTGTATACCGAACTATATATGAGAATACACAACGTACATATTGCGTGTTTATCCTAAAAGATTATAATGAGGAATACATTACTTGTACTGGTAAATTTGAGTCTCCTAAAGAAGGGGAAGACATCGAAGTACGGGGCCGCTATGTAGAACATGAAAAGTACGGCCGCCAATTTGATGCGAGCAGTGTTGAAAAGTTAAAACCTGATAATATGGGTGCTGCCAAGACTTATTTGTTGAACCTAGGCATAAAAGGTTTTGGTGAAAAATCCGTAGAGAAGGTACTAGAATATTTCGGTATTCGTATTTTAGAAATTTTACGGGAAGAACGTCCAGAAGAGATTAAAGATGTTCCAGGTCTCCGAAAGAGTGTTAAGGATGAGCTATTCAATACCTTACTTGGCGAAGGTATTTTATCTGATTTAAATCATTTTTTTGAAAGTCATCATATTTCATCGAAATGGAGTCGTATTGTATATACCTATTATGGTGTGCAGTCTGTCGCAGTTATAGAGGATAATCCTTATACATTATTACGTGTAGCACCGGATATGCTCTTTGGTACGGCCGATACACTAGCAGAGCATCTTGGTATTAATGGTAGTGATACACGTCGTTTAGAGGCTGGTTTAGAATGGATTCTACGTAGTCTAGATAATCAAGGTCATACATGTTTACCAGTAGATCAACTTATCGGTCGACTTGACGATTTATTACAAACTGATGTAGATGATATTGCGAACTTTATTGAAAGCCTGCTGGAACAAGGTGCACTGTATAGTACGTATTATGAAGATATCTTATATATCTATCCGCCAGAGATGTATGTTTCTGAAGTGGAAGGTGTCCACTATACTCGTGAGTTTCTATTAGAAGCTGATCCAATAGCATTAGATATTTCTAGTTTTATTGAAAAGTTTGAACGAGACAACTACATTACCTTTGGTGATGCTCAAAAAGAAGCTATACAGCTCTCATTTTTTGAAAAGTTTTCTCTTATAACTGGTGGTCCTGGTACAGGTAAAACAACTATCATCAAGGCACTAGTAAAAGGTTTCCAACTCGGTGGATTGGGGCGCATTATACTTTGTGCTCCTACGGGACGTGCTGCAAAGCGTCTGACCGAGGCCACTGAGTTTGAAGCTACTACAATTCATCGTCTATTGGTACCTGTTCAAGGTAGTGACTCCTATGACTTTACAAAGAATGAAGATGATCCTCTAGATATAGATGTCATTATCATCGATGAAGCATCTATGCTTAATGTGCGCTTATTCTATTCTTTGATGGCTGCTATTCCAAAGGAAGCCCATGTTATTATTGTGGGTGACGTAGATCAATTACCACCTATAGGTGCTGGGTTCGTATTAAAAGATTTATTAGATAGTGATTGTGTGCCCTATACACGACTTAATCAGATTTATCGTCAAAGCTCTGGTAATACTATCGTTGAAAGTGCTTACGCAATTAACCGTGGTGAAATGCCTAACCTGGAAGGTATGAGCGAAGAGTTTTCTTTTATTCCTGTTAAATCTTATGATATGATGATGAAAGCTATCATTGATGTATATAAACGTGAACAAGAGACGATAGAGGATGAATTAGATATTCAAATTATTTCTCCTATGCGCCGTGGTGAGGCAGGTAGTACATTGATTTCACAATATGTACAACAAGCCGTAAACCCTCCAGACAGCTATAAGGGAGAAGTTCGTGTCAATGGCATTACGTATCGCGTTGGGGATAAGGTTATTCAAATTCTCAATGATTATGAGTTAGAAGTGTTTAATGGCGAAATTGGCGTTATCTACGCTATTACACGGACCGATATTTGTATCCGATTTATCCATAAAGAGGTTCGTCTACCTATCGATGAAGCACATATGATTATGCCTGCTTATGCTATTACAGTTCATAAGAGTCAAGGTAGTGAGTATGGTGTAGTTATTATTCCATTTGTTCCACGTTATGGTGGTATGTTACAACGTAATTTGTTGTATACTGCTGTTACACGGGCAAAGCGTAAAGTAATCATCGTTGGTACTACGAGCGCAGTTGAACGTGCTGTGCGTACTGTTAATGCCGATGAACGTTACACATTGTTTAAAGAACGACTACAAGGGAGATGTGATTCGTAATGAGTCTTTGGGATTTCCTATTTCCACCTGTATGCCCTCACTGTGGTGCCCCTGTGGCAACACAAGGGGATTGGTGTAAAGCTTGTTTTACAGATTTATTACATATTCGTCATGTACCACATAAATTTTTACACTATGTAGATGATGTATGTGTGTTGGCTGAATATCGTGGTGGTCTAAAGTCTATGATTTACGATGTAAAATTTAATGAAAAAAAGGAGCAGTCCAAAGGGGCCGCTCCTTTTTTAGTATCGTACAACTTTTACATGAAATATAATGAGTCTAACATTGTGAATAGTAATTGTAAAATTATGTATGATTATATTGTTCCTGTACCATCTAGCGAAAAGAAAAAAGCTAAGAGAGGATATAATCAAGTAGATTTATTCTTTCTTGAATGGGCTCATTCTTTATGGGAGATAGATAGAAAAAACTTTAAATGGTTAGATTGTATATACAAGTTTGATACTTCTCGAGATATGTGGGGATTAACAAATAAAGAAAGACATCAAAATATTGATGATGCCTTTGTTATATGTGCTGATTATAAGGATATTGATTTTACCAATAAGAATATATTAATTGTTGATGATATATATACTACAGGTGCCACAATTGAAGCTGTAGCAAAAGTCTTACAAAAGCATAAAGCGCTACGCGTTGATGCCCTTACGCTGGCTAGTGGTAGTTTCTAATCTTTATTACTAAATGTAGGAATATAATATATGATTTCATATTAGCCAAGCACATCAATAAATGCTTTAACTACATCAGGATCAAAGAGTGAGCCAGATGCACTAAAGAGTTCTTCTTTTGCTTTAGCTTTTGTTTTTGCCCAAAATTCAGTAGAAGGATTAACTGTTGTATCATAGTAATCTGCTACAGCAATAATTCGAGCTCCTAACGGAATATTGGCACCACGTAAATGTTTGGGATAACCAGAACCATCCCATTTTTCATGATGGTAACGAATATAAGGTAAAATTTGTTGGCAGCAAGGATAGTTTTCAATCATATTGGCACCACTTGCCGCATGTTGTTTATACTTAGACATTTCTTGCTTATTAAGATATGGAGATTTTTGGATTAATGCATTAGGAACCATTAATAGACCCACGTCATGAAGTAAAGCTGCGTGACGAATCTGTTCAATTTCATTTAATGGTAAACCCATTTTAGCTGCGATGCTAACAGCATAGTTTGAAACCTGAATAGAATGTGTATAGAGATGATAGCTTTTCATTTGTATCATCTGTAAAAGTTGTGCGCTTATGGCTTCTAAACTGTCTTTCTCCAGTTCATACAAACCTGATGGTTGCATCAATGATAACATAAACATAATAAACCCCTCTAACTAACAAACTGAACATATGGTACAACCCCTCGTACTTATGTTCATATCGTACAACTTTAGGCCGTTCTAATTTAACAGTATACAAATTATACACCATAAATAATTTTTTGTGTATGATACGTATGTTCTTACAAATATGTTGTATTCATATTTGGCATACAAAAACTAATTGACAATTTAAGAATCCACTAGATATGGTACTTAAAAAATGTGATTTTAGAAATATTAAAATATTATGAAGAATATTTTAGGTTTTCTATTCCAATTTTCTATACATCAACAAATAGGGGTTGCAAAATTTATTCTCATTGTTCTAAGAATTATGCGATAGTATGTTTGGTAAAAAAATTATGTTTGGCTACTTAACTATATAATCAAAAATTTTTTAAAATAATAGTAAAACTAGACATGAATACTGTTATTCTTTATAATACGTCTATACGGGTCTGTGGTTGAAAGTCGAGGCTAGTCGCAGGCAAAACGATCCACATAAGCAGCCCAAAGGGTTGTGAGCATGGTGCGGCTTAGGTGTAAGTCCTGCCGATAAAATCGAGAGAGGTAGTAGTGGGGAGTCTTGGACTTATGAGCGAACCTTCCAGCAGGCGAGTGTGGGGGCAAAGACCAGGTCAGCCGTATAGGGGCACATGAGGCTTTTCTCATGTGCTTTTTTTATACAGTTGTATATTATAAAATCTATAGAAAACCACTAACTATGGGAAAGTTTTTATACATGAACGTAATATTTATACAAACAATGTATAAAATTAAAATATAAATATAGAGATTTTGCGATTGTATCTAAAATTATATACAAAATTATTGACATAATTATACTTAATCTATATACTATTATAAAGTAGTAGTAAGTTAAAATAATGAGGTTGATAATATGTTAAATAGCAAAGTAAAAAAAATAATTCTTGGCGGTTGTATGTTAGTGATGGCGGCTTCTTTAGTTGGTGGATGTGGTTCCTCTAATCAACCTACATCTAATAAACTTGTCGTTGGCACTAATGCTACATTTGTTCCATTTGAGTTTAAAGATGAAAAAACTCAAGATTATACAGGTTTTGATATTGAATTGATTCGTGCGATCGGTAAGCGTATTAATAAAGATGTGGAGCTAAAAAATGTAGCTTTTGATGCTTTGATTCCAGCTTTGAACACACATGATATTGATGTTGCTGCATCTGGTATGACTATTACAAAAGCGAGAAGTGAAAAAGTATTATTTTCTTCTCCTTATTATGAAAATGCCTTAGCAGTAGTATATAAAGATGGAACGGCTGTGAATTCTCTTGATGACTTAAAGGGTAAAAAAATTGCAGCCCAATTAGGTACTACTGGTGCAGATTTAGCTCATAAAATTGAAGGTACTACTGTAAAAGAATTTGACCATAGTAATGAAGCTTTGTTAGAATTACAAAATGATGGAGTAGATGCAACTGTAATCGATTTACCTGTAGCTCAATATTACAGTACTAAGCATCCTGACCAACATATTAAATTTATGGCATATCCAAATACTAAAGAATATTTGGGCTTAGCAATTAATAAGGATAACAAAGCATTGCAAGAAGAAATCAATAAAGCAATTGCTGATATGAAGGCTGATGGTGAATTTAATACATTATATAAAAAATGGTTTAATGTAGATGCACCTGCTGATATGCCAGTAGTTTTAGAATTTAAATAATAGGAGAGATTATGAGTTTTAATTGGGGGTTAATTGCGGATAATTTACCGCTCTTGCTACAAGGTGCTTTAGTGACTGTAGAAATTACAGCCATGTCTGTAGGTTGTGGCTTTTTTATCGGTCTTTTAGTATCTTTAGCAAATTTATCTAAATTTAGATTAGTTAGATTGCTTGCAAAATGTTATGTAGATATCATTCGTGGTACACCATTACTGGTGCAAATTTTCCTAATCTATTTTGCCTTGCCTATGATTACAGGTCAACGGATTGATCCATATATTGCGGCTGTTACCGCATGTAGTATTAACTCTGGTGCTTATGTATCTGAAATTTTCCGTGCTGGTATTCAATCTATTGATAAAGGTCAAATGGAGGCCGGTCGTTCTCTTGGTTTAACTTGGGGACAAACCATGCGTTACATCATTATGCCTCAAGCTTTTAAAGCAATTATTCCTCCGTTAGGGAACGAATTTATTGCCATGTTGAAAGATTCCTCTTTAGTTTCTGTTATCGGTTTCGAGGAGTTGACACGTCGTGGTCAATTAATCATTGCTAAAACCTATGCATCCTTTGAAATCTGGGGTACGGTTGCTGTGATTTACCTTATTATGACAGTGACTATCTCACAATTAGTTGGATATCTTGAAAGGAAATATAGCATTAAATGATTAAATTAGAAAATGTACATAAATCTTTTGGTAAAAATGAAGTACTAAAAGGTATTAATTTACATATTAAACAAGGTCAAGTAGTTGTAATCATCGGCCCTTCTGGTTCTGGTAAAAGTACGGTACTGCGCACTATGAACTATTTAGAGGAACCTACATCTGGTAAGGTTATCGTAGATGGCATGGATCTTTCTGATAAGAAAAAGTTAAATGACGTTCGTGCTGAAGTAGGAATGGTATTCCAAAACTTTAATTTGTTCCCACATATGACAGTTATGGAAAACCTTACCTTAGCACAAACTAAGGTTCGTAAAACATCTATGGAAGAGGCTAAGAAGATAGGTCAAGCTTTACTTGATCGAGTAGGCTTGGCGGATAAAGCCAATGCATACCCTGATTCTTTGTCAGGCGGTCAAAAGCAGCGTGTTGCTATTGCTCGTGCTTTAGCTATGAAACCAAAAGTAATGCTTTTTGATGAACCTACTTCAGCTCTTGATCCTGAAATGGTTAGTGAAGTGCTAGATGTTATGAAGTCTTTAGCTGAGGAAGGTATGACGATGGTCATCGTTACTCATGAAATGGGCTTTGCGAAAAAGGTAGCGGATAGAGTGTTATTTGTTGATGGTGGCTTGATTTTAGAAGATAATACACCTGAACGCGTATTTGATGCACCTACCAATGAAAGAACAAAATCATTCTTAGATAAAATTTTGTTAGATTAAATAATATAATTATAGGAAGCAAATTCTAGAATTAGAAATTGCTTCCTGTTTTTTTACATTAAATTTAACCTATCTATTTATATTAATTTTTATTATATATGTATAGCTTAATATCTATTAATATATTTGATAACTTTTAGACTGAATTTATTAATTATAAAGAGTTTGTATAAAGATTTACAGGGTAGATTAATCTGAAAAACACGATTATTGCTATAAATATTTGTGATATAACAATAATTTATACAGTCATTTTTTAAAATAATAATTTTTAATTCATATATTTTTATGATTATAAAAATATACAATTAATTTATAGGGTGTATATAATTATTTATAACATGTATAGATATAGGGATTGTTGAGATTTACAGCAAATGATATTCTTATTTCTAGTGTTTGTATATTCTTTAAAAATGTTAATATTGTTGTTTGATATTT
>ENA-OWOI01000412-OWOI01000412.1-gut-metagenome-genome-assembly--contig:-NODE-412-length-10501-cov-3.822429_pt1 | contig 10501 bp, 8 predicted proteins | sample MGYA00248258_ERZ651800 | MGnify/ENA primary metagenome ERZ651800 (study PRJEB26908, sample SAMEA4031704) | gut metagenome | biome: gut; feature: normal infant; material: stool | place: China | collected 2015 ...
TTTTGATAAAAATATTATAAAAATGAAATAAAAATATAACTTTTGTTGACAAATTTATTTATTTCTTTATAATATATAATATAACAACGAGGTTATAACTTAATTAATCACTTAAGTTATAGCCTCGTCATTTTTTATAAAAATATAGGGGGCATAATTAATGAAAAGCATAAAAAAAATACTAGCAATGTTATCAATAACGACTCTAGCTTTTAGTTTTACTGCCTGTGGTGGTGGGACAAGTACTCCTAATGCGGGAGCTACTGCAGAAAACACTTCAGCAGCTGGGGATTCGTTAAAAGTTCATATTGATGTTGAAGTGGCATCAATGGATCCACAAGTAGCAGTTGATGGTACTTCTTTTGAAGTATTGGCAGCAGTTACAGAAGGGTTATACTCTTTAGATGCAGATGGTTCTGCAATCCCAGCTATGGCTGATAAGGTTGAGAAAAGCGAAGATGGGTTAACTTATACTGTTACTTTAAAAGATGCAAAATGGTCAAATGGTACACCAGTAACAGCTAATGACTTCGTATTTGCATGGAGAAGACTTGTTGATCCTAAAACAGCAAGTGAATATGCATTTATGGGTGGAATAGCTGGACTTAAAAATGCCGATGATATTTCAGCAGGTAAAGTATCACCAGACCAATTAGGAGTTACAGCTAAAGATGATAAAACTTTAGTAATTGAATTAGATACTCCAGTTCCATTCTTTGAATCACTAATGGCGTTCCCTTCATTCTTCCCAGTTAATGAAGAATTCTATAATAATGTGGGGACAAGTTTGCAACAACTGTTGATACAATTCTTTGTAATGGAGCATTTAAAGTTACTTCATATGAACCAGCAGCAACTACAATAAACCTAGAAAAGAATGCAGATTACTGGGATGCCGACAAAGTACAATTATCAGGTATTCAATATCAAGTAATTAAAGATTCTCAACAAGCAATGCTTGCATACCAAAATGGTGATTTAGATGTAGCTACACTTTCAGGAGAACAAGTAGAACAATTCCAAGCTGATCCTGAATTCCAAAGCATCATGGCAGGATATTTATGGTACATTTCACCAAACTTAAAAACACCAGGTTTAGAAAATGAAAACTTACGTAAGGCTTTAGCACTTTCATATGATAAAGATGCTATTGTAAATAACATCCTAAAAGATGGTTCAATTAAAGCTGATTTTGCAGTACCAACATTACTTGCAACAGGACCAGATGGAAAAGACTTTAGAGACGGTACAGATACTTATCTTTCAACAGATAAAACAAAAGCTTTAGAATATTATGATAAAGCAAAAGCTGAACTTGGAAAAGATTCTTTCTCATACACAATGATTGTTGAAGATACAGAATCAGCTCAAAATGTAGCACAATTTATTCAAGCAGAAATTCAAAAAACTCTTCCAGGTGTAACAATTAATATTGAAACAATGCCAAAGAAGAACAGAGTTGAAAGAATGCAAGAAGGTACATTTGAACTTGGATTAACTAGATGGGGACCTGACTATGCAGATCCAATGACATACTTAGATATGTGGACAACTGATAGTCCTAACAACTATGGTTTCTGGTCAAATGCTGAATTTGATCAAATTATTCAATCAGCTAAAAAGGGTGAACTTGCGTTAGATGTAAATGCAAGATGGGATGCTTTAAAGAAAGCAGAAAAAATGGTAATGGATGAAGCTGTTATATTCCCAGTTTATCAAAAGGGTAATGCAGTTATGATTAAGAAAAATGTTTCAGGAATTGAATTCCACTCAGTTGCAATTAACAGAGTTTATAAAAATGCAACTAAAAACTAGGAAAATATAAATTTTTTAAATTATAATTGACGATGAACAATTGATGCCCATTGTGGGTACACAAAGTGCAATGAAGGAAGAAATTCTTAATTGTTAATTGTTCATTGTCAATTGTCAATTATATAAGGAGCGATTATGAATGAAAAAATATCTACTTAAAAGAATAGCAATATCTATCGCGACATTATTAGCAATTTTATTGATACTATTTTTAATGTTAGAATTTATGCCTGGTTCTCCATTTAATGATGAGAAATTAACGGCTGATCAAATTGTATTATTAAATGCAAAATATGGGTTGGACAAACCTATTTTAATAAGATTTCTTAACTATGTGAAAAATATGCTTACAGGAGACTTTGGGGTTTCTTATACAATTTCGAAAAATACACCAATTTCCACTTTGCTTCAAACACGTCTGCCAATATCAATAAGAATAGGTGGCCAGGCTGTACTTCTTGGAACAGTAGTTGGATTGGTTTTAGGAATAATTGCAGCTTTAAAACATAATACAATTTGGGATACATTAACTACTATAATTTCAGTTTTAGGTGTAAGCTTGCCTTCATATGTATTTGCATTAGCATTATCATATTCATTAGGATTTAAGTTAACATTATTTCCACTTCTTTATTCAGCGGACACTCCGTTTAAATCATCAGTGCTTCCAACAATAGCATTATGTATGTTTACTATTGCAACAATAGCGCGTTTTACACGAACAGAAATGATTGATGTTTTAGGTTCTGATTATATACTTCTTGCAGAAAGTAAAGGAATAAGCGGTGTTCAATTAATAGTAAAACACCAATTAAGAAATGCGTTAATACCTATAATAACAGTTTTGGCACCATTAATTGTTGGGCTTATGACAGGCAGTCTTGTAATAGAAAAGATTTTCTCAATTCCAGGTATAGGTAGTTTATTAGTTACTGCAATTCAGTCAAATGATTATAACGTTATTGTTGCAATAGCATTTATATATAGTGCTATGTATATAGGAATAATGCTTGTTGTAGATATATTATATGGAATTATAGATCCAAGAATAAGATTAGCAAAGGGGGATGACCATGAGTAGTAATATTATAGAAAAAGATGTTCACTATGATTTCTTAGATGATGATTTTAAGTTAATTGGTGAAGAAAATGTATCTCATGTAGATAAAAACTATGCTAGTCAATCATATTGGAAAGATGTTTTAACTAGATTTATAAAAAACAAGGGTGCAATAATAGGATTAATATTCATAATATTAATCACAATAATGGCAGTGATCGGCATTCATTTAAATGGACATACATATGATTCACAGATAATATCACATCAAAATTTAGCACCAAGAGTTCCAGGGTTAGAGAACATAGGAATATTGGATGGTTCAGAAACAATGAATACAACAGCTGGTCCTGTAGAAACAAATAAATATGTACAAGAAGGAAAAACAACAGGTCTTGAAGATACATATTATTGGTTTGGAACAGATGTACTTGGAAGAGATATCTTTACAAGAACATGGATGGGAACAAGAATATCATTATATATATCATTAGTTGCGGTTGCAATTGATATTTTATTTGGATTAAGTTATGGACTAATATCAGGATATTTTGGCGGAGCAGTTGATAATGCAATGCAGCGTTTCGCCGAAATATTAAATGGTATACCAAGTCTCGTAATTGTTACATTATTAATAATAGTATTAAAACCAGGATTACTTACAATAACTTTTTCACTTATGATTACAGGCTGGATTGGAATGAGCCGTATAGCAAGGGCACAAGTGCTTAAGCTTAAAGAGCAGGAATTTGTATTAGCATCAAAAACATTAGGTGCAAAAGATTTCTTCATTATATTTAGAGAGATACTTCCTAATATTTTTGGACAGATAATAACAAATACAATGTTTTCTATACCTAATGCAATATTCACTGAAGCATTTTTAGCATTTATAGGTCTTGGAGTGCCAGCACCTATGGCATCACTCGGAACATTAATAAGTGATGCATTTAAATCTTTCACAACTCATCCATATATGATAATTCCACCAGTAGTGGTTCTTGCGCTATTAATGCTTGGATTTAATATGCTTGCAGATGGTCTTCGTGATGCATTTGATCCTAAGATGAAAGAAATGTAGAAGGAGGTTTAAGATAGATGAAAAAAGAAAAAGTACTAGAAGTAAGAGATTTATCAATATCCTTCACTACATCAGCTGGAAAGGTAAATACAATAAGAGGCGTAAACCTGGATTTATACAAAGGTGAAACACTTGCAATAGTAGGTGAAAGTGGAAGTGGTAAATCAGTAACAATGAAAGCTGTTATGGGAATACTAAGCAGCAATGGAGAAATTAATTCTGGAAATATTAAATTCTCATATTATAGGGATAAAGAAAAGGTTGATGTTGATATATTAAAACTTTCAAAGAAGGAAATGAGACAAAGGATTAATGGAAAGAGAATAGCTATGATATTCCAAGATCCAATGACATCACTTAATCCAACAATGACAATTGGTGCTCAAATAATGGAAGGAATGATATGGCATTATAAGACACCTAAAAAGGAAGCGCATGATAAAGCAGTTGAACTGTTAAAACTTGTTGGAATTACTGATGCTGAAAATCGTATGAAGAATTATCCTCATCAGCTTTCAGGTGGTATGAGACAAAGAGTTGTTATAGCTATTGCACTTGCATGTAATCCAGATCTTTTAATTTGTGATGAGCCAACAACAGCTTTAGATGTAACAATACAAGCTAAAATATTAGAATTAATAAAAGACATTCAAAAGAAATTAAATATATCAGTTATTTATATTACTCATGACCTTGGTGTTGTCGCAAAAGTTGCTGATTATGTTACTGTAATGTATGCAGGTAAAATAGTTGAAAAAGGAACAATAAATGAAATATTTTATGATCCAAGACATCCGTATACATGGGGCTTATTATCAGCTATGCCTGATTTAGATACTAATGATGATAAACTTTATACAATACCAGGAAGCCCTCCAAACCTTGCAAATAAGGTAGAAGGAGATGCTTTTGCACCAAGAAATATCTATGCTTTAAATATAGATAATAGACTTGAGCCTCCAATGTTTAAAATAAGTGATACTCACTATGCAGCAACTTGGCTTTTACATGAAAATGCGCCAAAGGTAGAAATGCCTGCTGAATTAAAACAAAGAATAGACAGAATGTTAAAGGAGGCTGAGTAAAATGGAAAATAGAGAGCCTTTATTAGATGTCAAAGATTTAAAACAACATTTTAAAGTTAGCAGAAAGTTTACTGTAAAAGCAGTAAATGAAGTTTCATTTCAAATATATCCAGGAGAAACATATGGTTTAGTTGGAGAATCAGGTAGTGGTAAATCTACAATTGGACGTTCAATAATAAGACTTTATGATCCAACTGCTGGAAAGATGATTTTTGATGGATCAGATATTTCAGGAAAGCTTTCTGAAAAGGAAAAGAAGCATTTAAGAACAAATATGCAGATGATTTTCCAAGATCCAATGGCATGTTTAAATCCACGTAAGAAAGTTTTAGATATTATAGCTCAAGGATTAGATATTCATAAATTATATAAGACTAAGGAAGAACGAGAAGAAAAGGTATATAAGATATTAGAAAAGGTAGGATTATCAAAAGAACATGCAAATAGATATCCTCATCAATTTTCAGGTGGACAAAGACAACGTATTGGTATTGCGAGAGCGCTTATAATGAATCCTAAATTAATTATAGCTGATGAAGCAATAAGTGCACTTGATGTTTCAATTCAGGCACAGGTTGTAAACTTAATGAAGGATATTCAAAAAGAAACTAATACTGCATTTTTGTTTATTGCCCATGATTTATCAATGGTTAAATATATTTCAGATAGAATTGGAGTATTACATTTAGGATATTTACTTGAAACAGGTACTACAGAAGAAATATTCTCAAATCCAATTCATCCATATACAAAATCATTAATATCAGCAATTCCACATCCAAATCCTAAAGTTGAAAAAACAAGAAAATCAGAAACTTATGATTATTTCACAAGTGGAATTAAATATGAAGATGGAATTAGACAGCATGTGGATGGAACACATTATGTTTTAGCGACTGATGAAGAATTGAAAAAGTGGAGATAGTAAAATCAGAGTTTGGCGGATAACAACCGAAATTCAATATATGATAGGCTCGATTGTAGGGAAATTTCAGCTAAAACTTCTAAAAAGATAGGCTGTGCCCAAAACAATTTGTTCCAACAGCAAATATTGGACAAATTATTTTGGAACAGCCTATCTCTAAGAAGTTAAAAGCTTAAATTTCTTAATACAATACTACGCCTAAGCAGAGAACCCAAATCTGTGATTTGGTGTGAATCGCTTACCCAGCGAATGAATATGAGTCGGGTATTCATATATTGAATTTCTTTGTTTTATCTAAAATCATAGACATCTAATTTGTTTTTTATACATATGTAAATGTTTTAATAAAATGTTGTTATTAAATATGAGGTTTTTGTACTTAATAATTTGTAATGCTTTATGTTTACATTACAAATTGGAATTTAAGCAAGAGCCCAAATTTTAAGCAGAGAGCCCAAATCTTGTATTTGGTGCGAATCGCTTATACCGGCATATAATGTTTGGTGAGGCACGAACCTAACAGTATAGCCCATCTTCATCTCCTGATGAAGATGTTTCTTTAAAATGTATATGAGTAAGTGTTTCCTTAATAATTTGGCTGCTCGAGCTTACTCCTATGAACGAATGTGAATAGTGAGTTTCCTTTAAATTACCAATTATCAATTTTCAATGATCAATGAAGGAAAAAAGTCTTCGACTTTTAATTATATTATTGCGTTGTTATGGCATTAGCCATATTTAACCTTAAGCGAATTATATTTGCTAAGGCAAATATAGATGCAATACTATGATCTTAGAAAAACTAAAAGTTTTTCATCCTTCATTGAAAATTGATCATTGATAATTGAGAATTGTTAGATAAATTATAGTTTGTGTGACATCAACATGGATATTATGACTGAATATATATAACAACATTTATTTAAAACATAACTATATAATGACAAAAACATTTATTTAACCAAGTTTAATTATGTAATAATGTAATTAAATCGGACTTGCCAACTATTTTATTATAGTGATATCTTTTTGGATTAATTATGTAATTGTGTAATTAGATTTAGTAGATTTATTGGATCTAGTTGATTTAATTTTTTTTATTTAGTAAAATGATTTAATAGATAATAATTATTAATTAATCAAGAAAGGAGAAAGCTATGGATTACAAGAAAATAGCAGAAGATATTCTTAAAAACCTTGGTGGAAAAGGGAATATTAATGAATTAACACATTGTATGACAAGATTAAGAATCAAAGTAATTGATTCTTCAAATGTAAATAAAGATAAATTATCAAAAATTGAAAGCGTAATAACTGTAGTTGAAAGTATGGGACAGCTTCAAGTTGTTATTGGAAATAAGGTTACTAAAGTTTATGAAGAAATAATAAAGCTTGCACCGCAAGAAGGAAATAATGAATTAAATAGAAGCTCTAATAAGAAAGATAATACAAACTTAGGAAATAAGATATTATCAACAATAGCAGGTATTTTTACACCAGTTATTCCGGCAATAGCAGGTTCTGGTATGATAAAAGGTATTTTATCAGTGCTTGCAATGTATTATATGAATAAACATGGGATTAATATAAAAGAAACTCAAAGCTACATTATATTAAATGCACTTTCAGATGCAGTATTTTACTTTATGCCTATTATTTTGGGATATACAGCTGCAAAAGTATTTAAGACAAATGAAATAATAGCTATGATAATTGGGGGAACTTTATGTTATCCAGCATTTACTGCACTTATGACGGGTGAAGAGCTTGTAAGTTTCTTAGGAATTAATGTGACAAAAGCTACATATACTTCATCTGTAATTCCCATTATTATTGCAGTTTGGGTATTATCATATGTAGAAAGATTTTTAATAAAATATATTCCGGAAGTAATAAAGATAATTGTAGTACCAACACTAAGTTTATTAATAATGCTTCCAGCAACATTATTTATATTTGGACCAATAGGAATATATTTAGGAGACACAATAAGCTGGCTATATAAATCTATTTATGGATTTAGTCCGACATTATGTGGAGCATTTATTGGAGGACTTTGGTGTGTGTTAGTTATATTTGGAGCTCATAGGGCATTATTGCCTATTGGCATTAATGATGTAGCACAAACAGGAAGACAAAATTTATTAGCTTTTGCTGGTGCGGCTAACTTCTCTCAAGCAGGATCAGCACTTGGAGTATTCTTTAAAACAAAAAATAAATCACTTAAGACAATAGCTATGTCTGCATCTATTACTGCATTATTTGGTATAACTGAGCCGGCTATTTATGGTACAAATCTTAGATTGAAGAAACCAATGATATGTGCTGTAATATGTGGAGCAATAGGTGGAGGAATAATGGGATTTGGTGGAGCTTATGGTAATGCTTTTGCTAACCAAGGAATTTTAACAATACCTGTTTATGCAGAAGCAGGTATGACTGCCTTTTTAAGTTACTTGGGAGGATGCGCTATTGCATTTTTTGGATCAGCAATTTTGACTTATATTATTGGATTTGAAGATATAATTGAGTAGTATATAATTTTTTAAAAGGTTGTAGGTTAATAGTTTAACTAAAGATACAATAAACTAACTAAATATAATTTATTTAATTTGTGAATAAAACATTTTATATTATAAAGAGAATATAATTAAGATATTAATATATAAAGTTTCAGGCTCATAATCAAAATGTGCACTTGACATTTTCGAATCCCATAAATATAGATTATACTAAGTTCTAAATATATGAACATGATTTTGTCAAGAACAGTTTTCAATATTGAGCTAATTTTCAATTATATATATGTTGCAATTACTTTTCAACGTTTTGTATGCTAGTGTTTACTTAGCTTGTAGACATCTTAAATGAAATTTTATTATTGCAACATATATATGTATAAAATTACTGACAGATAAAAGATAGGAGAATATATATGAAAAAAGTATTTCCAGATGACTTTTTATGGGGAGCTTCTTCCTCTGCATTTCAAATTGAAGGTGCTTATGATGAAGATAATAAGGGATTAAGCGTTGCTGATTTTAATTCATTTAAAAAATCACATATTCAAGCAGATACAAAGGTAGCAGCTGATTTTTATCATCACTACGAAGAAGATATTGATTTGATGAAAGAACTTGGAATGAAAACTTATAGATTTTCAATAGCATGGACACGTATAATTCCTGATGGTGAAGGTGAAATAAATTTAGAAGGAATAAGCTTCTATAATAAAGTAATAAATAAATTAATTGAAAATAATATCGAGCCATTTGTTACCTTGTATCATTTTGATTTGCCATTTACATTAGTTGAAAAATATAATGGATGGGAAGGCAGGGAAACAGTATATGCCTTTGAAAGATTTGCAAAAATCTGTTTTAAGGAGTTTGGAGACAGAGTAAAGTACTGGCAGCCGCATAATGAGCAAAATTTAATTGTAAGAGTTAATGAAAGAATTAATATTTATGATGAGAATGATGAATATAAGATAGATAAAATGAGAGCACAAATGGATTACAATATGTGCCTTGCACATGCACTTGCTGTTAATGCATGTCATGAAATGATACCGGATAGTAAAATAGGTCCAGCTGTATCGTCTTCAGTAACATATCCATTAACTTGCAAGCCAGAAGATGTTTATGCAGCACGCATGAATGATAATTTTAAAGTTTACTATATGCTTGATATGCATCAATATGGAGAATATCCAGGATATTATATGAACTATTTAAAAGAAAGAAACATAATGCCAGTAATGGAAGAAGGTGATAAGTCAATATTAAAGAAAGCTAAAATGGACTTTATTGCAGTAAATTATTATAGAACTAATTGTGCAGAAGCACTTAAGGCAGATGATGAGCATCCTTTGGGAAGTAGAGAAGGTACTGTTGATTTTAATATGTATGGATTATTTAAGATGTCAATGAATCCTAATTTAAAAGCAACAGAATATGGAGCAGCAATAGATCCATCTGGGTTTAGAGTTGCACTTAATGAATATTGGCAGAGATATCATCTTCCACTTATAGTTACTGAAAATGGACTTGGAACACCAGATATTTTAACTGAAGATGGTAAGGTTCATGATGAATATCGTATTGATTATTTAAGAAGTCATATTGAAGCATGTGCTTTAGCAATAGAAGATGGAGTTGAGATGATTGGATATTGTCCTTGGTCATTTATGGATCTATTAAGTTCAGCACAAGGCTTTAGAAAGCGTTATGGATTAGTTTATACAAATAGGACAGATGATGAATTATTAGATTTAAAAAGAATTAAAAAAGATAGCTTTTATTGGTATCAAAATGTAATAAAAAATAATGGATTATAAAGTTTTAAATAGAATAATTTATTATTGGATTTATTAATTATACAAATAAGTAAGAGCAGGTAGGACATAGGGGCCTATCTGCTCTTAAATTTAAGAAATAATTAACTTTAGTTTAGATGCAGGCGGTGTTGGGGGGGGGAGCGGGTGAATTAAAGAAAGTTAGTTACGAGGAGGGAAGTAGAAGGTTAGGTTTTTG
>ENA-OWOI01000419-OWOI01000419.1-gut-metagenome-genome-assembly--contig:-NODE-419-length-10316-cov-3.576130_pt1 | contig 10316 bp, 7 predicted proteins | sample MGYA00248258_ERZ651800 | MGnify/ENA primary metagenome ERZ651800 (study PRJEB26908, sample SAMEA4031704) | gut metagenome | biome: gut; feature: normal infant; material: stool | place: China | collected 2015 ...
TATTCTATGCTTCACAAATTTCTAGTAAATCTTATTTACAGCTATTTAATATTAACTTAAATTTTAATTTTTGCAATATATTATAGATAAAAATTTATTTTACTTGTAATTTTCTTATTTTTTAGAATAATTATAGATATTTTTATGAAAAGGAGTTGTTAATGTGTCTTTTGATTTTATAAAAGATAAAAATAAAAAAGTTCATTTTATTGGTATAGGTGGAATCAGTATGAGTGGACTTGCTGCTGTTTTATTAAATAGTGGATTTAAGGTATCAGGATCTGATGCAAAAAATTCTCCGATTGTTGAAAAGCTTAAGTCTTTTGGAGCAGAAATATACATAGGTCATAGAAGAGAAAACATTAATAATGTTGATTTAATTGTTTATACTGCTGCAATACCTAATGATAATCCAGAACTTTTGGAAGCCAAAGAAAAAAACATTCAATTAATGGATAGAGCTGAATTCTTAGGTCATATAATGAAAGGTCATAAATATAATGTAGCTATTTCTGGTACACACGGAAAAACTACATGTACATCTATGCTATCTCATGTTACTCTTGATGGAAATTTAGATCCTACCATATTGGTTGGTGGAGAACTTGATATAATAGATGGTAATTTCAGAATTGGTAATAGTGAGTACTTCTTAACAGAAGCTTGTGAATATAAACGTTCATTCTTGAAATTTTTCCCTTATGTTGGTGTAATTTTAAACATTGACGCTGATCATTTAGACTGCTACAAAGATATAAATGAAATAGCTGAAACATTCGAAAAATTTTCAAATTTAATACCTGATGACGGATATCTTGTAGGATATGGAGAAGATCCTCGGGTTAAAAACATTATCAATAAAGCAAAATGTAATACATTAAGTTATGGATTTGAAAATGCAGATGTAACTGCAAGAAATGTTAATTTTAACAAAATGGGTTGTGCTTCATTTGATGTATATAAAGATGACGAAAATTTATTTAGTGTATCTTTAAGTGTTCCAGGAAAGCATAATGTATTAAATGCTTTAGCCACAATTTGTGTTTCTCTAATTTTTAATATAACTTATGATTCAATAGCTAGTGGATTATCTAAGTGTAAGGGTGCTCATAAAAGATTTGAATATAAGGGAGAAATTAATGGAGTTACTGTAATTGATGATTATGCTCATCATCCTACAGAAATTAAAGCGACTTTAAGTACAGCAAAAAAAATAGATCACAATAAAATATATTGTGTGTTCCAACCACATACTTATACTAGAACCAAAACGTTGTTTGATGAATTCACTACTGCTTTTGATGATGCAGATGAGCTTATATTGATGGATATATATGCTGCACGTGAAAAAGATACAGGAATAGTATCTTCAGGTATGCTTGGAGATGCTATACGTGAAAGAGGAATAAAATGTACTAATGTTCATTCACATGATGAAGCATTAGAATATGTTAAGTCTAAAGTTGGTAATGATGATTTATTATTAACAGTAGGTGCTGGAGATGTAGTTATTGTTGGAGAAAAATATTTAGAATCTAAATAAATTCATATTAAGAGTAAAAAGATCATATCAATATTAATATTGATGTGATCCTTTATTTTAGTTAAATTCATTAATCTTACTTAATTCAAAATTAAATTATTGTTATATCTTTTGAAACTGAGTTAAGAACTTCGCATCCATCTTTAGTTGCAAGCACTAAATCTTCTATTCTTACTCCAATTTTATTAGTTAGATATATTCCTGGTTCTATTGAAAAAATCATTCCTTCTTGAACCTCATCGTTATTTACTGAGCTCACATCACCTTTATCATGTACCTCAATTCCAATGCTATGCCCTGTTCTATGAGTAAAATACTCTCCATATCCCCTCTCAGTTATATAATCTCTAGCCGCAGCATCTATTTCTGAGAATTTCACACCTGCTTTAACCTTTGATATAGCTTTTAAATTTGCATTTTTAACAATTTCATATACTTCTCTTTTTTCTTTAGTTGGTTCTTCTTTAAAAAATACTGTCCTTGTCATATCAGAGCAATAATGATTATATAATCCTCCAATATCTATAACTATACTGTCGCCTTTTTTTAGCTTTGTATTATCACACTCATGATGTGGATCAGCTCCATTTGCCCCAAATGCTACAATTGGCTCAAAAGAAAATCCTTGAGCGCCCTCTTCTTCATATAATTCTGCTAATATTCTAGAACATTGTTTTTCAGTATATCCTTCTTTAATCTCTTTCCAAAATCTTTCCATGACCTTATCATTTATTTGAGATGATTTTCTCATAAGTTCTTTTTCTTCCTCATCTTTTCTCATTCTTAATTCATCTATAACGTCTGAAGAATTTACGAACTTTGAAATAATGTTAATATTCATTAATTTAATAAGAAAATGTGCTGGCCAAAATTTATCAACACCTAATTCTTCATTTTTTTCAACTATGCTTCCTAATACAGAAATAGGATCATCATTATCTGTATACCATACTATATCAATTCCTATATTTCCTTCTATAGGGAAAAGTTTATTTACTATAAATTTATGCTTTCCATCTATATTTAAATATAGAGCAATCATTCTTTCTCCACTTGAAATCCATTTACCAGTTAAATAATATATAGAAGCTGTTGATGTTACAATAATCTGTTTTAAATTATTTTCTTTCATCTTTTTAATTACATTGTCTATTCTACTTTGTTTCATTAAAAATATCCTCCTTAGATTTATCTAAAAATAAAATTTATTATCTAGGCCCAAGTTCATAAGTGAGTTCCTATCTTGTGAGCCTATCAAATATTTCATTTGGTGTGAATCGCTTACTAAGCGAACATGTGCGAGCCTAAGCTCAATTATATTCCTATATTCTTAAGAATATATATTATTATATTTCTTAGAATATATAAATATCCTTTGCTTTTGATTAGTGATATTTATAATAAAAAGTATATAATTTTTATTATAAAATTAATAATATTATTTATTAAGTAAATGCTATAATAATATTATAACACTTTAAAATTATAGTATTTTTATATATCTAAATTTTAGATAAATGACAATTACATTTTAAATAAAATATTTTTATTGTCATTATCAACTAGAAGCTTATCTCACGGGGGGATTTTTGTGAAAATTGCAGTAATTTCAGACATACATTCTAACATTTATGCTCTTATAAATGTACTAGAAGATATTGATTCAGAAAAGGTTGACTCAGTTATTTGCTTAGGAGACCTAGTTGGATATGGACCTCATCCTAATGAAACTATTTCTATGATTAGGAGAAGAAATATACTTTGCATAAAAGGTAATTATGATAATTCAGTAACTGATAATGAATTCTCTTATATCAGAGAAACAGCTATAAATAGGTTCTCTTTGCCTTGGACTGTTAATGAATTAAGAGCTGAGAATAAATCATATCTTAAAGGATTACCTTCATCGCTAACAATAAAAGCTGGAGATAAAAATTTATTATTTGTTCATGGTAGTCCATCTAGCATTAATGAATATCTCTTTATTGATTCAGAGAACACAGTTGAGAACTTAAATAAAATAAAAGAAGATGCATTGATCTGTGCTCATACTCATTTGCCTGGAATTAAAGAAATTAATAATAAAACATATATTAATGTTGGCAGTGTTGGCAAACCTAAAATAGGTCGTCCAAATAGTACATATTGCATAATTGAAATCACCGAAGAAAATACAATAAGCGCTAAGTTTAAAGAAATTTCTTATGAAGTAAAGAAAATAGTAAAAGATATGACTATGTTAAACTTTCCTCCTACATTAATTCAAAGCTTTGAAACAGGAAATGAATAATCCTATTAAATGCTGAAAAAATTATAACTATAAACTTATATAGAAATATCATTAATAATTGGGAATTGCATTCAATAAGAAAGTATTGTAAAATCTAGTTATTGCTTATTTTAACAATTTTATTTTTAATATTTAATAAAGTAATAATAAACATATTAATTCAAACGTAAAATTTTTTACATCACAATGTAAAAAATTTTACACATGTTATATATTTATTTATAATAACGGAGGTCATATAAATGGCAAAATCAAATTTAATTAGAACTCTTTATAGAAACACTGATGAGTTCTTATCAAAAGAAGTAACTATCTCTGGATGGATAAGAACTTTAAGAGCATCAAATGCTTTTGGCTTCATAGAAATCAATGATGGTTCTTTTTTTAAAAATATTCAAGTAGTTTTTGATAATAAATTAGAAAACTTCAAAGAGATTTCAAAACTTCCTATAAGTTCTTCAGTATCTGTTATTGGTACATTAGTTGCTACACCAGATGCTAAACAACCATTTGAAATTCAAGCAAAAGAAGTTATTGTAGAAGGTATGTCTAATTCTGATTATCCTCTACAAAAGAAAAGACATACATTTGAATACTTAAGAACAATTGCTCACTTAAGACCAAGAAGTAATGCCTTTTCAGCTACATTTAGAGTGCGTTCAGTAGCTGCATACGCTATACACAAGTTCTTTCAAGATCAAGACTTTGTATATACTCACACTCCATTAATTACTGGTAGTGATTGTGAAGGTGCTGGAGAAATGTTTAGAGTATCAACTCTTGATCCTAAGAATCCACCACTAACTGAAGATGGAAATATTGATTATACTCAAGACTTCTTTGGTAAAGAAACTAACCTTACTGTTTCAGGACAATTAAATGGGGAATGTTTTGCTTTAGCTTTTAGAAATATTTACACATTTGGTCCAACATTCAGAGCTGAGAACTCTAACACAACAAGACACGCTGCTGAATTCTGGATGATAGAACCTGAAATAGCTTTTGCAGATTTAGAAGATGATATGGAACTCGCAGAAGCAATGCTTAAGTATGTTATTAAATATGTTATGGATGAATGTCCAGAAGAAATGCAATTCTTCAATCAATTTGTAGATAAAGGATTACTTGAAAGATTAAATCATGTTGTCTCATCAGACTTTGCTAGAGTTACTTATACTGAAGCTGTTGATATACTTCAAAAGTGTGGAAAGGAATTTGATTACCCAGTATCTTGGGGAATCGACCTACAAACTGAACATGAAAGATATCTTACTGAAGAACATTTTAAAAAGCCTTTATTTGTAACTGATTATCCAAAGGATATTAAAGCATTCTATATGAGAATGAATGATGATAATAAAACAGTTGCTGCTACAGATCTTTTGGTTCCTGGTATAGGAGAAATTATCGGTGGTAGCCAAAGAGAAGAAAGACTTGATGTATTAGAAGCTAGAATGGCTGAATTAGGTCTTAACAAAGAAGATTACTGGTGGTACTTAGAACTTAGAAAATATGGAGAAACTAAACATGCTGGATTTGGTTTAGGATTCGAAAGATTAATCATGTATATCACTGGTATGGGTAATATTAGAGATGTTATTCCATTCCCTAGAACAACAGGAAGTAGTGAATTTTAGGAATTTTTCATGCTATAAATAGCATGGTTGCTTGATTCTTAGATATGAAAATTTAATAAATTACTTTGAAATAACACAATAATAACACAACCCGCGGAATTTGTGCATTAAATAATGTTATTCTTCAAATAAATCATTTAATTCTTGAACAGCTGATATTTTCTCACCGTTAATTATGTGGGTATAGATATCAGCTGTTATTTCTAATGAACTATGCCCTAACAACTTCTGTATTATCTTTAATGGCACTCCTTTCTCAAACAATCTTGTTGCATATGTATGCCTCAATCCATGGAAATTAATATACCTTATGTTATTATCTTTTAATACCTTAGAGAAAGATTTCCTCAATGTATCTATCAAAATATAATTGCCAATTTCATTTGCAAATACATAACCTTTATCATCATATATTTCTTTATATTTTTCTTTATAAAAGTCTTGATTTTCTTTGTGCTTCAATAATTCCTTTAAAATTATATCAGGTATTGTAACTGTTCTGACACTTGTCTGTGTTTTAGGAGTTGTTATTTTATCTTTATTAATATTTAATCCAAGTCTTTCAGGAATATAAGCCCCACTTACAGCTCGTACAACATTTAAAGTTCCATGAATAAAATCTATGTCTTGCCATTTTAATGCTGTTATCTCACTAATTCTTATCCCTGTTCCCAAAGCCAATATAAATTGCATCCTATATTTATGAGTTTTTATAGCCATTAAAAACTCTTTTTGCTCCTCTAAACTAAACACTTTCTTTTCTTCGCTATTTGATTTGCCTTTAGGAATAATAATATTTTCTGTAAAATCTTCAAGTATATAATGCATTCTTTTTGCTTGCTTTACTGCTGGCTTTATTGATTTATTAAGATACTTTATAAATTTTTCTGTCTTACCTTGTTTTATTAAGTCATTATAATATGTTTGTAAAATTATTGTATTTATATCTTTCAATTTCATATTTCCAATTAATGTATCTTTTATATGGTTTCTATATGTCACATCATATCTAGCAATTGTTGATGGTTTTAATTCATTTGCTCTAAATTCAAAAAGCCAAATATTATACCACTGTTGAAAAGTCATTTTATCATCTTTAAGTATTAATCCTCTTCTATTATTATCTTTATATTCATTCATTTTTTCTAATGCTTCAATTTTAGTCTTACCATAAAATTGCTTCCTTATCAATTTACCATTAGAATCTCTTCCTATTGTTATAGTAGCTCTCCATCCATTCTTATACCTATTAATAGAACCTTCACCATTTGATTTTTTTATAGCCATATCTTCAATTTACCTCCTTTAGTTTTGTATATACTAGCTGTTTAATAGCTAGTACATACATTATCTTAAAAAGTCTTTCCAATCTGCTCTTCAAACCACAAATCTACTCTTGAGCGTATAATTAATATTTTTCTTCCAACCCTTAACATAGGAAATCCCTCACAATTTATAAGTTTATATCCTTTATTTATACCCAATCCATATTCATTACAAAATTCTTTTACAGTCATTGTTTTACTATTATTTTTCATTCCCATATTAAATAACACCTTCTTATATACTCAATATTCAATTTAATCTATCAATACAAATTTTACTATGTAGCTTCAACTTAACTTTTAATTAATTTCATTTAACACTTCTTCCATTCTAGAAATATTAATTGCTAAGAATCTTTGATTTTTTTGCCCTGAAATTTTTATAGTTCTTCTTTTTTTCCCTGACTCTATTTTAATCTTTAATATATTCATTGCATCTAATACTTTTTTGGTTTGCTCACTAGATAATGGATAATTTACCCCTCTATTCTGCCAATATTTTTTAACCTCTGAGTAAACAAGACCCTCAAGTAAATATAAGAACTCTTCATCTTTATATCCTAAATTAGATTTCATACTATTGCTTTCATCTTTATTAAGAAGTTTAAATTTATTTCCTTTAATCAGCTCTTGTAATGCAATTAAATACATTATTTCAGGGCTCTGTAATTTATTCTTTATCTCATTTTCTCCTATTACATTCCTTATTGTTAACTTCCAAATATCCTCAATGTCATAAATACTTAACTCTTCATAGTACTTGCATTCACAATAATATTTTAAAATAATATCAATTGTTACATCTAATATTGCACAGGCTTCCGCATGCCTCTGGTGTTCAAACATACTTAAGCAATTTTTTCTATATTTTATAAAACTATCTGATATAATCTCTTTTAGCTGTTCAAAATTCATAGCAACCCAACCAATGAAATATGAAAAATAAGTTGGTATAATATATGGGCTTTGCTGATAGTACAAAAGAACATCAGTATTAAAATCGCCTTTATCTACATCTATTCTTATATACCTAGCTACTGTAGACTCACCTCCTAAAAAATCTTCTCCAGTAATAGCACACAACCCACGAGGTTCAAATTGCTTTTGTCTTGTCAAATATTTAGTAGCTCTTCCTTTACTTATTCCATCACCATATATTCTTAAAATTTCTGATGCTTTATTATCCATCTCTTTCTTCTCACCAGTGTTAATATTAGGATGATAGTCATCTATAAGTAATACACAGTCCTTATATTCAAATGCCTTCATCTCAAGCATTGTCGCAGTATCTTTAAATGTAGCACTTATTCCATTCTTTGTTACAGTATTAAATAAATTAAAGAATACTTTACTTGTGGATGTTTTCATTGATCCTGTCAAACCGCATATCCATAATGCAAAATTAGGTTTTACATTAGCTTGTACAAAAAGTTCTTTCATTATTGCCAAATGCGAGTACAAAAACTGAACTAATGTTTTAGATATATCTTGGCTTAAATTTAATAAACCTACCCCTGATTCTATGGATTTAAGTTGGCTGATACCATAATTTGCTTGTATAAATTTATCCGTATCACCCTTTATATTCTCATTTTCTAATCCTATTGCTCCACCTGCATGTAAATAGCACCATGTATTATTAATGCATCTCCATCCAACATGTTTATATATTACTTTAGTTTCTAACTCTGCAAAAATTTCAGAAAGATATTTTCTAAAATGTTTCCTACATTCAGCATCATTTATAAGCATATACTTTACTCCCAGCTTATTATCAACCCATTTATCACTATTCAAATCTTGCCCAAATAAACAAATTGCTTTATATTCTTGCGACTTATTTAAAAAGCATTTGACTATATATTTTCTTACACGCTCTATTCCATCATCTTCTTCTATTATAGCTATTGCTTTAGGTTCAAAATTGCTTATTTGAACTAATTCTCCATTAGACTCTGAATAATATAAATTTCCGCCAATTATAGTATATTTAGTATTTAAGCTATTAACCTCAGTTTCTATAGTTACTACATCCATATTTCTATATTCTCTACTATCTTTTATAATAACTCCTTGTAGACTATTAAAATTATTTGTTGGCAAACACAACTTTTCTAAATCTAACTGTTTTATAGTATTGGTTTGCCCATGCTGAATAGAATACCTTTTTTCTAGCTTTTCACCTTCATCCTCTCCAAATTCTAATCCCATTATCAGCTTTTCATTCTTATATTTTCCTAAATTGTCTTGCATATTGCTCATAGTGTCTCCACTAAAATCTAATCCCATAACTGTTTGTGGATTATCGCCACTAAAATCTAGTCCCTTAACCAACCCCTTTTTTTCATATTCTTCTTGTTCTAAATTAATATTCACATTTCATCACCTCGCTTAACTATAATAGCATTATTTTTTAAGTCTGCCATTCATATTATTAAATATTTTTTTATCTAATAAGACTCATTTTCAATTATTTGTAAAATATTTAATTTCATTTAATATCATATATTTATACTTTTGTCAATCTTATTATTATTTAAATGTAAAATATATACATATAAAAAATATAATCCATAAGCCTCATAAAATATGATATAGCAATGAATTATATCTTTTATCACTAAATGCGAGCTTCTACAATATTAAAAAAAATTTTTTTTAATAAATTATGATATATTTGTTTATCTACTTTGCTATTTAGAATTCCACCCCCAAATTTACCAAATTGAGAAAATATATCAAAATTTTCTTTTTCAAATTCCATATCTGATATAATACTATTATTTATATATTTAAATCTTTCTTTAATAAACTTAGCATATCTTCTATTTTTTCGTTTATCACCTACATCTATTTCATTTTTATCTATTTTCCTTTTAGCATCATCTATTATTCTTTCACCAAATTTAACATAATCTTTTTCATATATTCTTTCCAATTCAAGTTTATATCCACTTCTTAAATCTCCAATATATCCCTCCCAGCTATCTCCAGAAAATTCTTTAACTTTAAAAATATTTTTCATTACATTTGGAAAAATCATATTATATAGTGGAATAATATAGTATAGTATATAATAAACTAATTTTCTTATTTTTACTTCAAATTGTTTTTTCTCGTTTAATGATGTAAGTTTTTTATATTGTTTAAGTAACATTCCTAAAATTTCTTTATCGAATATAGGCAATTCCTTTAATGAAGAAAATGTATTGTATAAATCATTTGATTCAATCTCATTCAGTTTATTTTCATAAATAAATTTTAACATTTCAAATTGAAAACTTATATTACATAACTTATCTATATAATACAAATCAAATAATTCTAAGTTAGCTGCATCAATGTTCTTTATAAATTTAATGCACTTTTCAAATTTATAATTTTCAGTATCATAATGAACATAATTACTATGTTTTTCTAATATATATAAATATATATTAGAATATGATTTTTCAACCATTTGTTGTTTCAACGTTAAATCATTTAGATCGGAAGAGCGTCGTGTAGGGAAAGAGTTTAGA
>ENA-OWOI01000425-OWOI01000425.1-gut-metagenome-genome-assembly--contig:-NODE-425-length-10275-cov-6.540204_pt1 | contig 10275 bp, 7 predicted proteins | sample MGYA00248258_ERZ651800 | MGnify/ENA primary metagenome ERZ651800 (study PRJEB26908, sample SAMEA4031704) | gut metagenome | biome: gut; feature: normal infant; material: stool | place: China | collected 2015 ...
TTTGCAAGCACACCTGTCGGACTAAATTGAACCATAGGTCCACTGGTTGGTGCAAAAGGAATATAAAACTCTACACTTTCAGCAGTATGAGTCTCACCATTCAAGATATACTTAATATCATAACCATAAATATATTTATCCATACCACGAGCTAATGGTATTTCCTTTATAACTCGTGGAAGTATAGACACAATCGTTACTGGAGTTCCATTGCGACGTAATACAAATCGTTTGATAATTAAATACAACCCACTAAGTATTAACCAAAGAGCCACACAACAAAAGTAAAATACAAAAAACTCCATGCCTCTACCCATCACGCGCTCCTTTCCAAACAATACAATGAAAACTATCTAGTTCTATTATATATTGATGGGACTTATTTTGCTAACGTAATACAAAAAGAGCACCACCTATCGAGGGGCGACTTACGCGTCGTTTGGAGCCACGAAATAGGTGGTGCTTTTTTGTAACTAAGTTGTCGAAATAAAGTCGGGCCCCATCAATATAGACACGGCCCGATAGTTTTCATTATTGTTCCGGCCCCATGTCTCGGAATTCCACGTCTCTAAATTGAGTTAATTCCCCAATGAATTGGAGTTCCACGGTACCGACGGAACCATTACGGTGCTTACGAATAAGGACTTCTGCGTTGTCCCCTTTTTCGGAGTTTTCATCGTAATATTTATCGCGGTACAAGAAGATAACGATATCCGCATCTTGTTCAAGAGAACCAGATTCACGAAGGTCAGATAGTACAGGCCGTTTATCTGGTCTGCTTTCAACACTACGAGACAACTGAGACAAGGCGATGAGCGGCACATTGAACTCACGAGCGATCAATTTGAGGTTACGAGAGATTTCAGATACCTCTTGTTGACGGTTCTCACTACCCTTGCCGGAGTTACGGCCTTGCATCAACTGAATATAGTCGACGATAACGAGATCGAGACCATGTTCCACCTTAAGACGGCGCAATTTAGAGCGCATATCTTGCACGGTAAGGCCCGGCGTATCATCAATAAAGAGCTTGGATTTGCTCATGCGGTCCGCAGCGGCGATAACCTTTTCCCAGTCAGTAGGGTCCATGTTCGCACGGCGCAATTTTTCAGAACTCACACCTGCCACGGAGGATAGAATACGACCAACGAGCTGTTCCTTACCCATTTCTAGGGAGAAGAATGCTACCGTCTTGTCGTACAACATCGTTACGTTTTGAGCAATATTCAAGGTGAAAGCCGTTTTCCCCATCGCAGGACGGGCTGCTACGAGGATGAGGTCAGATTTTTGTAAACCATTGAAGACATGGTCCACATCTTTAAAGCCTGTTGGAACGCCTGTAATAGCACCATCATGCTGTTGCAATGCATTTAATTTATCTAAGTTAGATAATACAACCTCCCCAATAGGAGCAAATGATGATTCGGACTGTGTTTGACCACTTACGTCCAATACCATTTGTTCCGCCTTGTTAAGGATAGCCGTTGGCTCATCTTCGCCAGCGTACGTCATGCCTACGATTTTATTCCCTGCATCGATAAGGCGGCGCAACTGAGCTTTCTCACTAATGATTTTCGCATGTTCCTCTACATTGTAGGACACCGATTCATTAGCCAAAGATGTAATATATGCAAGACCGCCTACCGCATCGAGTCGCTTACGACGGTCTAATTCTTCACCAACAGTGATAAAGTCCGCCGTCTTGTTAGCATGCACGATTTCTAAGATAGCATCATAAATAATACGATGCGCATCGCGGTAAAAGTCTTCAGATTTTAGAATACTCGTTACCGTATCAACAACGGCACCCGAGTTGGATCCATTCGTTAATAAAGCCCCCAAAACGGCCTTTTCCGCATCTAAATTATGCGGTGGAATGCGTACATCCATGATAATCCCCTTTACAAAACCACTATGGATAAAAGAATTCACCATACTCAAAGAGCATGGTGAACACTATTATTCAGCTACTACGTTAACCTTGATAGTACTTGTAATTTCAGGATGAACACGAACGAGTACGTCATGTACGCCTAATGTTTTCAACGGTTCTTTGATTTCGATTTTCTTTTTATCGATATCTACTTTGTATTGCGCTTTAGCTGCATCGGAAATGTCTTTTGCAGTAACGGAACCAAATACACGACCTTCTTCACCCATGCGAACTTTTACAGTTACTTCAACCTTAGCCAATTGAGCAGCCAAGATTTTAGCTTCGTCATTCGCTACAACTTTGTGGTGAGCAATGGATTCTTGTTTTTGTTTCGCATTATTTACGTTAGTTGCTGTACCTTCAAGGCCAAGACCTTTTTTGATTAATACATTACGGCCATATGCGTCGCTAACTTCAACGATTTCGCCTTTTTTACCAACCTTTTTAACGTCTTCTAACAATACTACTTTCATTGTTCTTCCTCCTCTTTCTCAGCGGAATGAAGGGCTTCAAGAGCATGCTCTAAAATAGCCTTCTTCGCTTCCTCTATCGTCATACCTTGTAATTGGGCACCAGCCACAGTTCTATGACCACCGCCACCCAAGGCTTCCATTACAACCTGTACGTTTACCTTGCCTTTGGATCGAGCACTAACGCCGATACCGCCGTCATTCAAGGAGTAAAGCACAAAGGCTGCTTCAATATCTTCATTACTGATGAGCATGTCCGCACTTTGTGCAGCTAATGCCATCATATCCTTCAAACCTTCAGGTGCTACGGAAATAGCAATCCCTTCAGTTCGACTGGCTTCAAATACCATTTTAGCACGCAATTGAACAGAATCGAAGGTTTCAATAAACAATTGTTTAACCTTTTCAATATCCGCCCCTGCACGGCGCAAGAATGCAGCCGCTTCAAAGGTACGAGCACCAGTTTGTTGCACAAAGTTCTTCGTATCAAGTACGATACCCGCATAAATACCCGTAGCTTCAGCTTTTGAAAGTTTTACGCCACCACCTGCATATTGTACAAGCTCTGTTACGAGCTCAGATGTAGATGATGCGGTTGGTTCCAAGTACGTAAGCAATGGATTTTCTACAAAGTCCGCTGCACGACGGTGATGGTCGATAACGATGCGTCGTTCAGAAATTTCAAGCGCCTCTTGAGCGGCTACCATTTCTTGACGATGCGTATCACATACGATAGTGAGCGTATTCGCATCTACCCACGCTTTTGCTGCATCGACAGTGATAATATGTTCTTTCCAGAACTCATCTTCTTTAAGAACAGTCACCATTTTATCGATGGCGCTCGTTTCTTTTGAAAGCACAATGCGCAATTCTTTTCCCAAAGTCCGTGCAATGGCTACAACACCGATAATACCACCTAATGCATCGTAGTCTTCACGTTTGTGGCCCATTACAAGGATTTTATCGGAATCGAGCATAAGTTCGTGTAAGGCTTGCGATACTACACGAGCACGAACACGTGTATTCTTCTCAACGCCAGCTGTATTGCCGCCGAAGAAGCGGGTGCTTTCACCATCCATAATACACACTTGGTCACCACCGCGACCTAATGCAATATCTAAGGCAGCGCGAGCACGGCTAGACACCTCTTTTACAGTGCCTACATTCTCGCTAATACCTACAGAAATCGTAGCTGGCACCTGACGAGGGGACGGCAATTTACGAATGCGTTCAAGCACTTTAAAGCCGTTTTCCTCCATCTCATGAAGGGCGCCACGAGAAATAGCAAAGGTATACATATCATCTTGGAAATTACGAATAAAGCCTTCATAATGGTCAATTTCATCCATAATGATATTGTTAATATCTGCCCAAACACTAGTATACTCGCGGTCACTAAGACCTTTTGTCAATTCTTCGAGATTATCGATTTGAATCATACCCCATACAGGCTGATTTTCTTCAGCTTTAATGCGGGCCTTTTCAAGGGACGTAATATCCTTAAAGTACAGAGCCATGACCGCATGTTCGGCCAATTCATCTTCACTATGAATATCTGGTCGCGTATCGCGAGGATCGATGAATTTATAAATGATTTGGAAATATCTTTCATCATATTTTTCTGTCATAAATCCGGATTTGCCCCAGATTTTATCGATACGGAAGCCAGGTAGCAAAGTAGACATTTTTTGAATCTTATTCCAATCTACTGTAACCCAATCTGCAAAGACACTATTATTCCATACCAAGGTACCTTGTTTATTAACAAGGACAATGCCCATTGGCAAGTTTTGTAAAGCAAAGTTAGAAGCTTGTGTGACGTTTTTCATCATCGCCCCAAACTGTTCTCTTGCTAAACGACGCCGGTTATGAAGGGTATTGTAGTTAACCAAATATGCCGCTACTACGATAATTAATGCTAAAACTGCAACAGCCCAGTTCAAATAGGCCAGCAATAATAACAACAATACGATAACGGTAATAATGGTAACTTCTAAACCTTCCCATTTTCGTTGAAAGGATTTCATAACGGCCTCCTTTCTGTTACAAGCTACGTTTTTGGAAACGTACTCGCATATCTAAAAACATATCTAAAATACCATATATAACAAGTGCCATAGGACTCATCACATACAAGAAGCCTATAACAGCAAACTTAAAGATGCCTGCCAAATTATAAGACTTCATAATGGATAGCAAACATGTAATGCCATTTAGACCACATATCATGCCACCAAATAAGGCAATATTGAGGCCTACGTCTGAAAGAATGCCATTAGCATAGCCTAGATACTGTCCGCCATAAGCAAGGATAATACCTACTGCTAATACACCAGCACCCCAAATCGGCATGCGCCATGTATCCATTGTTGGTAATGTACGCATAACACTATTTGTACGACGACCAATATAGCATACAAGCTTAGCGGAAATATAGGTTACGATTACATTGGCAGCAAACCAGTACGCTAACAGCATACGCTTTGCTTGATCAAAAGCAAAATCTAAGCGGTTAATATACTCATTCATTTGCTCTTGCGTCATAGGTTGCTGTTTCACAGACTCAATAATAGCATTCTTAAGGTCTACATCAATCATATGATTAATCTGAGATAAATCAAAGGATGTAAGTCCTGCAGACACGAGAATCCCTATAAGGCTCGTTAACGTAAGTGCAATAGCTGGTATAACGATGAGCTTACCAAAGGACCAATTGGCTCTGAATGCTTCACCGAGGAAAATACTAGGCAAGGAATATGCCAAGATGGTCGCCATTGCCATTAATGGACCTACTAAAAGGGAAACAAGAACGAATGCTACCACTGATGCAGCACAACTATATCGGCTGCCCCAACGGATACCAATGATTGCAATCCCAGCTGGCGCAACCAAGGTCGCTAACAAACTGAGGATAGGAACCGTAGAACCTACTATGGTTAACATAACAACGATGGCCGATACAAATGCTGTTTCTACCATCGCTCTTGTATTTGTTTGTTTCATAAATCTCCATTCTAAATAAAAGAAGATAGATTAATTGGTATCTTTTAATTATAACAGTTTAAAAAGGTAACTTCAAATACCCTATGTAGTAGATAAATGCGATGGTACCGCTATTTATAGTAGATTTGAAAGGTTCCTTTTAACATGTTAAAAGTACCACACCATCAGGTGCGGTACTTTCATATATTGTATTTGATTATACGTCTTGAATAATCGGCAAGATCATAGGACGACGGCGAGTTTTATCATAGAAGAATTTACCCAACGCGTCACGTACGTTTTGCTTAATAGTGGTCCAATCTTTGATGCGTTGCATTTCGCATTCTTCAAGGACTTGGTCTACACGATGTTCTGCAGCAATCATAAGTTCTTCTGCATCGCGTACGTATACGAAGCCACGAGATACGAGGTCTGGACCAGCTACGATTGTACCAGAAGCTTTGTCCATCGCCATAACAACGATAACCATACCTTCTTGAGCCAATTGTTGACGGTCGCGGATTACGATGTTACCTACGTCACCAACGCCAAGGCCATCTACGAAGATAGCGCCAGCTTGTACACGACCGGCTTTACGGCCACCATCTTTATCGAACTCAAAGATTTGACCATTGTCGCCGATAAGGACTTTCTTAGGATCTACGCCCATAGCAACACCGAGTTCACCATGACGGCGCAACATACGGTACTCACCATGAACTGGGATGAAGTATTCTGGACGAACAAGGTTAAGCATTGTTTTAAGCTCTTCTTGGCTCGCATGACCAGATACGTGGATACCACGATCCTTACCATATACTACATGGCAACCTAGTCGAAGCAAGTTATCGATGGTTCTACCTACAGCACCTTCATTACCAGGAATTGGTGTAGCAGAGATGATAACGGTATCATTCGGTGCCAATTCTACAGTGCGGTGATTGCTAGTAGCCATACGGGACAAGCCTGCCATCGGTTCGCCTTGAGAACCAGTTGTTAAGATCATGATTTGATCATCAGTGTAGTTATGCATTACATCTACGTCGATGATTGTATTTGGTGGAATGTTCAAGTAACCGCGTTCTTGAGCGATTTCTGTAACATTTACCATGCTGCGGCCCATAACGACAACCTTACGGTTATACATAACTGCCGCATCAATAGCTTGTTGAATACGGGATACGTTAGATGCGAATGTAGCCAATACAACGCGGCCTTTCGCTTCGCCTACAGCTTGTTTAATAGCAGGACCTACGGAGCTTTCAGAGCCTGTAGTACCTGGTTTTTCTACGTTTGTAGAGTCGGACATCAACGCTAATACGCCTTTATTACCGAGCTCAGCAAATTTGTGCATATCCATCAAACGGCCGTCAACTGGCGTTTGGTCGATTTTAAAGTCACCTGTATGAAGTACAGTACCGATTGGTGTATCAAAGTACACAGCGCAGGAGTCAGGAATGGAGTGATTTGTTTGGATAAAGCCAACCTTAACTTGACCAATTTGCACTTCATCGCCTGCTGCAATAGTACGAAGACATTTTGGAGATACTTTATGTTCTTTGAATTTGCCTTCGATCAAACCACAAACAAGATTTGTTGCATATACTGGGCAATTGATTTCCTTCATAAGGTACGCCAAAGAACCGATATGGTCCTCGTGACCATGCGTGATAACGACTGCTTTTACGCGATCCTTATTCTCAATGATATAGCTCATGTCAGGAATAACGATATCTACGCCAAGCATATCTTCGCTAGGGAACGCAAGGCCCGCATCAAGAACGATAATTTCATCTTCATATTGGAAGATGGTCATATTTTTACCGATTTCGCCAAGGCCACCTAACGGGATGATTTGGAATTTACCCTTGTTAGCGCCATTTGGTGTACGACCTACTAATTCCACAGGAGCCTCTTGATTGTTGCGGTTTGTGGAACGATTATTTGGACGGTTGTTGTTACGGTTTTGACCATTGCGACCATTATTAGTTCTCGTGTTGCGTGTATTTTCACTACGTTCACCACGTGGTGCACGAGTTTGGCGAGGTTTACGTTCTGTACGTTCTTGACCTTCACCTTGCTCAGCATTGCGACGAGTATTTGTACGGCGTGTCGTATTAGTACGACCACCATTTGCATTTGTACGAGTATTTGTACGGCGTTGGCGTGTTGCGCCTTCACCTTCGCCTGCTGCATGTTGACGAGTACGACCTTCGCCAGCAGGACGGCGTGTATTAGTGCGGCGGCGAGTTTGTTTATGTTCGCCTTCAGCCGCAGCTGTACGAGTAGCAGTTTTTGCTACTGTTGGTTCTGCTTTCACTTGTGCAGTAACCTGATTATCTGTTGTATTCACAGTTCCTCCTAAAATTTTGTTCATTATTTTATTTAACATAGTTTCTTTTCTCACCTATCACTTGAATTGATCTATGCTATGGAGGCCACACAAAGAAAAAGGCGCTAAAATACTAGCGTCTCGTCAAATGGGCGCAAAAATGCGCTATCAATTTTTGCCGTTCCTAGTGTTGTTGTGACCATTTGCCATAGCAAATGAGTATATTGCCATCATTAGACATGTCAGCCGCGACGGGTACGTTCTCTTCGTTCCAATCTAATGAGTTTTGCAATATAATCCGATCGATTTTGATGAAAGCCTCGCTTTCATACGTTATGTCTATTGTAACATAAAAATAGCGTTAACAAAAGAGGGGAACCCCCTTGTTAACGCTAAAGTATAGTTTTAATCATCATTTGGCATAGTTTTGTAAAAACCTTCAATCCGCCAAGCACCATTTTCTTCAATAACAGAAATATAGCGCTTCATCGGTGTGGCTTCCACAAGACCGGCGCCTGTTGTTGTCGTTTGTAGGTTCGCCTCAAAAACAATGCGTTTCAAATCTCCTGTGCGACTCACCCGTGCAGCACCTAAGGACGCTACATCTACCTTTGGCGCTTGTTTCATAGATGCTAGCCATTTTTGTTTTTCTGTCGGATTGGTACTAGCTTGACTAATGATATAGGTGAAAGCCTTATCATAATCCTTATTATTTACGGCATCAAAATAATTTTGTACAGCAGCTCGCGCCGCTTCCGCACTGCCTTCACCAACGATAGAGTTTGTAAGCCATCCGTCAGGAAATACTTCATTAGCTGGACCCATCGAACGTAAAGATACACCAAATACACAAATTACAACCACAAGTATACCTACAAGAACGCGTGTTGTAAGAACACTGCTCGTAGGAGATACTTTCATGATAGATGCCAATCGCTTGTCTATAACAAGATGCTGCAACGCACTACCGTATTGATTGTCTTGAGGCTGACCTTTTAAGCATAATAAACCTAATACGATCAGTGGCCCTACAAAAGGAATGAGAAATAACAACAATGTAGCACTGCTTTTACCCGTATCATGGAGGCGTCGTACAGATAACGCAGCCAAAGGCATCAAGGAAACTAAACTGAGTATGGCAACGATAAGACCTGCTAATCCGATTAGATATGGACCCGTATGGAATATGGCTGTTAAGCCATAAAATACTGCTAGCAAGCCGACAATAGCAATATGCCACAACAATAGAAACTGGAAAAACTCTCTACGAGAGGCACGTCCATCCGTATCCATAAACTTTTTTCCCATTACATAGAGGAATGTATCCTTATAACTCATTTGGTAATGGGCGAAAGGATAGATTACATCGCCTTCTGGCGCGATACGCTCCACCTCTGTTGCCACCGTATACTGCCCACAGGTAGGGCAAAACATAGCCGCCTCATCACAATAATGACGGCAAGCATCACAATAACGTTTCATAAACTTCTCTCCAAAACTCTCTAAACATGCTCTTAAAAGCTCTCTCCAAAATGTTCTCTTAAAAGCTCAAGCTCTTGAATACGTAAGAACTTATCAAACTATATTATCTTAAATACGTATCTACAGCCTCTGCAAACCCTTGTCGATAGAGATTAGCCCCACCGTTTGCAGGGTGGCGCAAGCCAATAGCAGACAGTCCAAATTTGCCCATTGTATCAGCAGACTTTTGCCCTACTGCGAGCATAAGAGGTTCTACACCGCCTAGCTCTAGATGTAACTCTAACAAGCGTTTTGTGTACTCCCACCCCAATTGTTGTTCTCTATCCGTAGGCGTGCGATTCGTCAACGGATTTCCATCCTTATGTGGGTGAAACGGGAATATATTCCACAGCAACGTGTCATATGGGTCGATACCTTTTTCTACGATAGCACTCCACACCACCGTATCAGTAGGTTCATTAAAGCCATCCTTCTGCTGTGTTCCTTTCAATAAAGAACTAGTAGGAGAACTAGTCCGTTCCAATCGAATAGACGTGACATCCTTCGCACGAATGGTTTTGTGCTTATCTAATAGCATTCTCTCACAAGTAATAGCAATACCTGTGAAGCGTCCCCCTTGATACCCTACAGCCTCAGCCACTACAAAAACCTTAGCTCGACCTAAACGAGGCAATAAATAGGCTACCAAATTATCTCGACGCACTTGGGCCGCATCAAAACCATCTGTAACGATCTCTAAATCAGGATTTACCTCTCCCCAAGGATTATGAACGAGACTACCTTGATACTGGGCAAGCCAATCTACAAAACCGCGCACCTTCTCTACTCTCTCTGCATCAAAGGACTCTATATATTCATCAAAAGACATGCTCTTCTCTAACTCAAATAAAGACATACAGCCTCCAGTTTAAATTTCATATGTTATTACCGATATATATCTACTATACATGATAATTACACGAATTGCATAAGAAATATATAGTTATATGTACTACAATCAAGATGTCACCACTCCGTTCTGGGGAAACAGGTACAGAAAGGAGGTGCACCAGTGAAAGATATTCTTATAATCCTTC
>ENA-OWOI01000429-OWOI01000429.1-gut-metagenome-genome-assembly--contig:-NODE-429-length-10143-cov-31.022651_pt1 | contig 10143 bp, 17 predicted proteins | sample MGYA00248258_ERZ651800 | MGnify/ENA primary metagenome ERZ651800 (study PRJEB26908, sample SAMEA4031704) | gut metagenome | biome: gut; feature: normal infant; material: stool | place: China | collected...
TCCAGGCTACTGTGTTTAGTAATCAGATTTGTTCGTGACCGATATGCACGGGCAAAACGGCATGAGGTTGTTAGCGCAGCCTCTTGCCACCCGCTTTCACGAAGCCAGCCATTGCGCTGGTTTTCATTTATGCAAAACACACCGCACCGTAGCCACAGCGGATAAGGTGATTATTTTTGTCTGTCTGGTATTTGGTTTGATGTGCTTTCAGAAATGTCGTGCTTAAAACGCAAAAAGCCCCGAGCTATTAACTCAGGGCTTTATTTAACGAGTGCATTTATCCATCGTTGAGTCAAATTTACCCAACTTTATTCAATAAGTCAATATTATGCCGTTAATATGTTGCCATCCGTGGCAATCATGACGCTAACGTGTGACCGCATTCAAAATGTTGTCTGCGATTGACTCTTCTTTGTGGCATTGCACCACCAGAGCGTCATACAGTGGTTTAACAGTGCGTGACCAGGTGGGTTGGGTAAGGTTTGGGATTAGCATCGTCACAGCGCGATATGCTGCGCTTGCTGGCATCCTTGAATAGCCGACGCCTTTGCATCTTCCGCACTCTTTCTCAACAACTCTCCCCCACTGCTCTGTTTTTGCTATATCAACCGCACGGCCTGTACCGTGGCAATCTCTGCATCTTGCGCCCGGCGTCGCGGCACTACGGCAATAATCCGCATAAGCGAATGTTGCGAGCACTTGCAGTACCTTTGCCTTAGTATTTCCTTCGAGCTTTGCCACACCACGGTATTTCCCCGATACCTTGTGTGCAAATTGCATCAGATAGTTGATAGCCTTTTGTTTGTCGTTCTGGCTGAGTTCATGCTTACCGCAGAATGCAGCCATTCCGAATCCGGCTTGTGATTGCGCCATCCCCATAGCAGCCATCACATCAGTACCGGAAAGAGAGTCAGAAGCCGTGGCCCGTGGTGAGTCGCTCATCATCGGGCTTTTTGGCGAATGAAATTTAGCTACGCTTTCGAGTCTCATCGTCTTCCCCTCTTGCCCTGTTTGACCATCAGGACGCCGTTAACTATTACGTGACGTTCGCCTTTGCTGTCTCGGTTGTACTTGAGCACCGTTCCTCTTGCACAGGAAAGCATCCTCGCCACTTCGGTCTGATTTCCTCGTGTCTGGATAAGAAGCTCTGGTATCGTTTGAATTGTGGCGTTCATACGTTCTCCAGTTCGGTGATTTTTATTCCAAGCCTTCCGCCTGGTACTTTCACACCACGAATTACGCGAATGTCATCGAATTGCTCGTCTTCTTCCGCAAATCCGGCGTGGATAAGTGAGTCGAGTAAACCTTTCAGGATGTTATCGAGGTCGCGGCGGCGGGAGTCTGGAACGTCTGCGATGACTTTGATGCGGAGTCGTGATTTGGTGAAAATGTCTAACTTGAGTTGGCGGATGATTTGCTGAACGTCTTTTCGGTATTTCTGACCTTTATCGCTGATGTAGTATTGGCTTCCCCGTCTTCGCCAGTAGGTATTCACCGACGGCGGGTAAGGAAGCACAAACTGATATTCGTTCATGACTTAATCTTCCCCTCCTTCAGCAGTATCGCCTGCGTCCTGATCACGCCTTCGAGGTGGTAAAGTCTGGCGCCTTTGTTGTCGAGATTATGGGTGCGTCGGTCGATTTCATCGTGACACGCGCTACAAGCCCATGCACCGATCAGGTCGTCAGGTTTCATTCCCGTTCCGCAAATTCCAGACATCCGGTAATGTGCCAGAACTGTAGTTTCAGGATTGCCATTGCATACGCCGTAAATACGTACCTGGCATTCTCTGCCGCGTGCTTCTTTGCGTAGGTTAGCCATTAAGCAGCCTCCCCGGTTACTTTCAGCATTCCGTTATCGAGCAGCTTTCTGGTCAGCCACTGTTGACCACGCCCGGTGATTTTTGTGGTGAACGATATCTGTATTCCGTGATTTGTGTTGACCGCTGTTTCTTTCACTGTGAAATAGCCGCGATCCATATATTCCTGCATTGGCACATTGCGCCGGGAACCCGAAGCAATAAGGATTTTGTGATCGCGCATCCACGCAAACAGTTTGTTTGGACCAATTCCAACAACCTTTGCAAAGTTTCCAATCAAAATTCCGCTGGCCTCGCCAACGCGATCGGCAAACTCAACTTTAGGTGCGGCAATTGCGAGCTGGTTTTCCAGTTGCATTTTCTGCTCAGCAAGGTCAGCAGCAAGGCGCAACGCTTCCGGTAGCGTTTTTGGGATATTAACCGCAGCTTCTTCAAGCTCTCGCCAGCGGTCAACAAGACGAGCGGTGAACTCTGGCGACAACTGGGCAACAACGACAATACTGTCTCGCTTACCTTGTTCGCCCTCGAAGACGTAATGCTCGTACTGAACATTGAACCCTAAGTTATTGATTCTTTCGGAAACCTCAATTTGAGGAAGCCGGATAACACCATTTTTAGCCAGCGTTTCGATGGTACGTTTCACATTGTCATGACGCTTACCAACCAACTCAGCGATTTCAATGCTTGTCATTTTTATGGCATTTCCATTTATTAACTCATTCATCGTCTTCTTCCTCGTACATTGAGCTATTCGGATCGCTCATCAGTTCTGCGCAGCAGTGCTCACACACGTGAACTTCCAGCACATGCAGCTTTTGACCGCAGTTAGCGCACGTTAAAGCCCGCTCGACGCTTTCTTTCTGGTATTGAATGGATTGGGATGGGCTAAGCATTATTGGATTCTCTGCATCATGAGAAAGACAATCATGGCGGCGCGGAGGGGATTTTCATGTATAGCTCGCTTAGATTTACAGTAGGCCACACCACGTGCACCCCACTCGTCTTCATCGAGATTGATAATGCTAATCCTGTATTTTTCAATAATCGGCCATGCGTCTGCTGGGTTTGCGCATGGGTTAAAGGAACCGCGCTCAACTTCTACTTCGACTGCGTCTCCGTTTACAATGTCTCCCTCAAATGAGACAAACACCATATCGCCATTCTCACCTTCCTTATAATCCGGTGATCCGTTATGAATGGCTTCGAATACCGCCACGTTAATTTCAAAATCACTTAACTGTGAATAATCCATTGTCATTTCCTCGCACGATGTCTTAGCCACCGGATATCCCACAGGTGAGCCGTGTAATTGAAGGTTCTTACGTCAGATTCTTTTGGGATTGGCTTGCGTTTATTTCTGGAACGCTTCGTTGGAAGGTATTTGCAGTTTTCGCAGATGATGTCGGTGAAACTTCGTCGCTGTCGTCTCATTCGTACCTCCTGTCGGTAAATCTGACACCCTGACCAATAGCCCATGCTGTCGTGTACTCAATCAGACTTGCCATACGCTTCACGCTCATCTGTGCGCTGCTCTCACGAATGTTGACGTATTCGCCTTCAAGCCCGGGCAAAACATCAGCTTCCTGCTTTGTCGCCACTGCATGACCGCTTATCAACAAAACCTTCCATTGTTCTGGTTTTAACCATTTATCGCACCATTGAACCTGACGTGCGATATCCGCCAGCATCGCGTGAAATTTTGCGTTCTGGTCAAGGTTGCGCTTGTAGTCAGTAATGCGGATTGTGACTGGCTTGTCTTTATCGAGTGGTGTTGCGAGGATGGCATTTATTGCAGCTTGCTGTTGTTGCTTAGTTCGGAGGAAGATTGTTTGCTTCACTGAATACTCCTTTATTTTTTATGCCTGTAACCCCATTCTTCCAGCAACCTTGCGGCGTACCACCCAAGAAACAAAGGAAAGAACATTACAATGAGATATTCCCCGCCACGGTCAATGTTCGAAATTGACCAGATTACGATGTAACCAGTGCAGGACAGGAATATTACAAACCCCAAAAAGCTACTTCGTCGACTCATGCTCACTCCTTCACTTTGATTCCAGCAGCGCGGATGTTTTCCTCATAAGCATCCATTGCATCACCGAAGCCATTGGAATAATCAACAGTAAACCCTTTGGCTAATGCTTCTCTGCTGTCGATAAACTTTGGCGCGGTTATTTCAATATCTGCTCGCGATGCCTGCCATAAAGTCCACCACTCATTTAAGGAGTGACGAATATCCATGCTTGAAAATGCGAAGTACCTATCACCATTTCTTGCCTCGGTTATCATCTCGAATGGTAATCTCAATTTTTTGGCAACGTATTCCTCAAACTGCTTTCTTGATTCGTCCATCGGTACTTACCCTCAGTTCAACTCACAAAACGCCACGCCACTTTTGCAACGACAACAGGCATAACACCGATAATCACCCACAGGAAAATGCTACCGAAAAGCACACCCACCAGGTCTTTACCTTCGCCTACCAACCGGACAAAACTTCCGACAACCACAATGAACGTCGACACCATCCACATAGCACCGAGAATCCTCAATGCAGAGAAAATTAACTCAGCCACGATTTACTCTCCCCCAAATAAAAAGGCCTGCGATTACCAGCAGGCCTGTTATTAGCTCAGTGATGTAGATGGTCATTTAATACTCCGTCACGTTTTCCTGTCGCCACGCCTCGTCATATTCCGATTTCGGCATATTGGCGATGTAGCTATATGGCGATCCTGATTCAAGTTGCAGGAACTGGTGCGATTGCTCGTCAAGGAACAACGGGACACCACCTTCCCAACCTTCGCCGTTACGTTGTTTTTCAAGCATCAAAACAGATGCCGGAGATGCCAGTAGCTGTTCGTCCTTCTCTGACATCTTTTCACCACTCTGAACTCTCTGTAACGCTCTCTCGCGAGCCTTGTTACGCCAGATGATGAAAAGGTTGTCTGTCAGGTCTGTTATCGCTCCAGAGCCTTTTACGTCCATTTTCCCGGTTGGTTTTTCTTCGCTGTCTCCTTTTCGCGAGTGAGTAACGAGAATGACGTGGGAGTTTGTTTTGTTTTTGAAGTCGCAAATCGAGTCAACAAACGCCTTCTGCCCGTTATAGTCATCGTCACCTATGCCGCATTTCATCAGGCTGTCGATGATGAATAACTGGATGCCGTATCGGCGGCGAGCGTAGTCGAATATTTCGATCAGCCTGTCGGCTTTCGCCGTTCCGGTCAGGCCAAACACCCAAAGTCTTTCGTCATAAAATTTAAATGCAGAGTCAATTTCCAGCACTGGCGGCATCTTGCAGCACGTTGCCTGACGGGTAAGTCGCTTAAGGAGAATGCCTGGCTTCAGCTCAAGTGATGCAATGCAGGTCTTTACACCCTGACGCATTGCCTCAAGTGCCATATGCCCTACAACCTCCGTTTTTCCGTGGCCGTTCACACCATTGACCAGCGTCAACTCGGCCTCACGGAACTGGAATTTATCTGCCAGAGATTCCCACGGTGGATTAAACAGATACTGCTGCTTGCCGTAGAAAGCGTTGATAGTGTCCTGGTAAAACTCTCGCGCGCTGTAGAGTTCTTCAGGATCGAAGTAGGATGCCGTGCCGATGTACTGCCAGATTTCATCCTCGGTAACACCGTTCATCAGGCATTCGTTGATGTCTTTGTACGGCAGAGTAACAAGACGGCAACGATGTTCACCGAGTCGGCTTGCGATTTCCCTTGCGGCTTCACGACCAACATCATCAACGTCCATCGAGATGAATATTTCCTCAAACCTGTCGAGGTTGTGATACTCAAACTCAATCCACTGTTGCTTAGCGCCTTTCCCGCCACCAAACGGCACGGATAACGCCGAGATGCCGTATTGCGCATAGCTCATACAATCAATTTCGCCTTCGCAAAGTACAACCGCCCTCACGCCAGCGTCCAGAGCCTGCCATCCGAACAGACAAGGTTCGCAATCACCTTCTGCCATAATGACTTTCTTCCCGTCCGGGCGCTCAGTGCTGATTCGCTTGACCTGCAACAACTCACCATCGCGTTTGTACGGAATCACCAGAGCATCCAGTTCCCGCTCTCCATTCCACACCTTGCCGCTAACAACCTCGTAGCGCTTTACGATTTCTGGCGATATGCCACGCGATTGCAGGTACTCAAGATGGGATTCTGTTCTGGTAACGTAGCGGGCGATTTTCTTGCGATCAGGTCTGGAGAATTTTTTCTCACGTTTGGCATCGAAATGGTGATCGTCATCCTTGATACCGAGAAATGCTTTCGCTTCCTGCATAGCCTGATGCAGGTTAATCCCACGACATGCCATCCACAAATCAAGCATGTCACCGCCGTCTCCCTCAGCGAAATCAGCCCATTTTTTCTTGCCGCTAAGGTTGACCTTAAGGCTGTTTCCCTTGTCACCGTTGACGTTACCGGCAACCCACTCATGCCCCTCTTTTTTGCCGTTTGGCAACAGGTGCGGAGCCACCCTGTCAACCTGCGACCAAAGCAGGTCGCTGAGTTCACTTGGCGTCATGATTCCCTCAGATTGAGATTTTTAAACCAGAAATCGACAAACGAAATACTTAACCAGCCGTGGTTATAACCAGCGACCAGTAGCGATTTGATTTTTGATTTCATGGTTCACCTGTCGAAAAACACGTAGCCAGTTTTCGATACGGTGATTGCGGATGATGGTTTGGATTGTGGTTGAATAGTTTCTGGCTTCTCGTCGTTCCAGCGTTGACCGTTCAGGTAGCTCGATGGTAACAACCTGTCGAATCCGAACTGCTTACCATTCCTGCATGCGATGTCTTCTGCCAGCATCGTGGCAAACTCGCTTGCCGTACCCCTGGTAGTTTTACGCCATTCCCTGAACTGTGTTCTGAATGCCGAAGCTGCGTTTTTCTTCCCGGCTTTCCGCATGCCTGCACACCAGAATATTTCCTCGAATGCCTTGTCGGTTTCTTCGTGACGGTCATGTGATTTTTCACACTCCGTCCGAACACTTTCGGACATAGTGTTTTTATTATTTCTTTTTTCTTTTGTAATAGTTTCTTTTGTGTGTCCCTGTTTTGGTGACAGCGCTGTCACCGTTTTGGTGACACTTTTTGTCACCAATGCAGTGACATTATCACCAGAGTAGTGACACCCTTCTATTTGCCATTCCTCGATGTTCTTGTTAGGCCCGATTTGCTGGCCTTCGCGAAGGATAACCTTCATCGCGATAAGCTCATTCTTGGCCTTGTTTACCTTCTGTCTTGGCAGCCTGGTAATTTGAGCTAACTGACTATCAGAGATGCGATCCATCTTTTTACCGTAGCCGTATGTTTTACGGCATATGGCGTGGGCAACCTTGCTCTGATTTTTCGTTAAATCTGCGCCGATAAGCTCTTCATACAGGGCATTTGCAAGACGGGTATAACCATCTTCAACTTCTGCCACACGACGCTCCACAGGCCGTTGTGAAGGCCTTAAATGTGTTACGGTTGCAAGATTACTCATGACCTTTCTCCTTCTGCATCAGCTTCACTTTTTCCAACTCAGCCCGGAATCGACCAGGCTGCTTGAAGCTGGACAGGAAGCGATCACGTAGTATGTGTTTGTGAATTTTGTCCTGGTAAGGACTGAGTTGTTTTGTCATAATGACTCCTGTTGATAGATCCAGTAATGACCTCAGAATTCCATCTGGATTTGTTCAGAACGCTCGGTTGCCGCCGGGCGTTTTTTATTGGTGAGAATCGAAGCAACTTGTCGTGCCAATCGAGCCATATCGTCGTCAACGACGCCCCATTCAAGAACAGCAAGCAGCATTGAGAACTTTGGAATCCAGTCCCTCTTCCACCTGCTGATCTGCGACTTATCAACTCCAACAGCTTCCGCTGTCTTCTCAGTTCCAAGCATTGCGATTTTGTTAAGCAACGCACTCTCGATTCTTAGAGCCTCGTTGCGTTTGTTTGCACGAACCATATGTAAGTATTTCCTTAACAAATAAGAAGTTATGCGCATCAACTTATGCGCGTTGTATTCCCGCATTTCGGCGGGAATGAGGACCATGACTGTTAAAGAGCAATTTGCTTATGCCGCTTTGCGGTAAGCGCTTTCTTGATACTTCAGGGCGCCAGCTGTAACGACTTCCAGTCGATAGGCGTCTTTCTCTGGGATGACTTCCTTCCACTGAGAGACTGCTGCGTCGCTAATGCCTAACGCTTTAGCTACAGCACGCTGGGTTCCGAAGTGGTCGATAACATCTTTCTTGTACATAGACTCGCTCCGAAATTAAAGAACACTTAAATTATCCACTAAAGGAATCTTAAGTCAAGTTTATTTAAGATGTCTTAACTATGAAAACTCAATTGATGGGAGAGCGCATTCGCGCTCGGAGAAAAGAACTCAAGATCAGACAGGCCGCACTTGGAAAGATGGTCGGCGTGTCTAATGTTGCCATATCTCAGTGGGAACGCTCTGAGACAGAGCCAAATGGAGAGAATCTTCTCGCCCTGGCTAATGCGTTGAAGTGTTCCCCTGACTATCTGATGAAAGGAGAGGAAAGTCTTTCAAACATTGCCTATCACAGTAGGCATGATCCAAGAGGGTCATACCCTCTGATTAGCTGGGTGAGCGCAGGATGCTGGATGGAAGCTGTAGAACCATATCATAAGCGTGCAATAGATAACTGGTACGATACAACCGTAGACTGTTCAGAAGATTCGTTTTGGTTGGACGTGAAGGGAGACTCAATGACGGCTCCGGCCGGTCTCAGTATCCCTGAAGGAATGATAATACTCGTCGATCCTGAAGTAGAGCCGCGTAACGGGAAACTGGTAGTTGCAAAGCTCGAAGGAGAAAACGAGGCAACTTTCAAGAAGTTAGTTATTGATGCAGGCAGGAAGTTTCTAAAACCACTTAACCCACAATATCCGATGATCGAGATCAACGGAAACTGCAAAATCATCGGCGTAGTTGTCGATGCAAAACTAGCAAACCTTCCATAAGGGGGCATTCGCCCCTTTTTTTATTTCCTTTAAAAATCAAAGCAAAACTTAAGTTACGAAAGAAAATTTAAGTTTTCTTCAAAAATACTCTTGACCATTAATTAAAGAGATCTTAAATTTAAGCCATCAGCAGGACGCTGGAAGCCAAACGGAACAGATTGGCAGGCTCTTTAACATTGATGGGATTGTCCCGCCGAAATGCGGGAACCAAAGAGTAGTTGGCTTTGGGGTGTGGTGAAGGGTTCATGGACGGGAATATGTCGCACGTAAAGCGGCGAGGCCTGCGGGACTATTGCCGAATTGAAGTCGGACGAAGCGGGTCGAAATGGGTCTCCCACCGACCACACCACCAAAGCTAATCATCTGAGGAACAGAAAATGTTAGACATCATTACCAACCCAATTCTCGGTGGTTTAGTTACCACATTCGCCATCGGCTTCGGTTTCACCATCTGGTCTGAAGTAGATGACTGGATGTGGGAACGCAAAAACAAATAATCATCGACACACAAGGATGTGTACCTTCCCGGAGGTCAACATGACAGTAGTCATTACATATCTGGCTGACGATAACGCCAGAAATCGCCGCAGAGCACGCAGACAGGCTCAACGTGAACAGGCAATGCAAGAGCAGCGACTGGCGCGAAAAATTGCGCTAAAGCTCTCTGGTTGCGTCAGGGCAGATAAAGCAGCATCACTCGGAAGCCTTCGCTGCAAGAAGGCAGAAGAAGTCGATCGTAAACAGAATCGTATTTACTACCGCAAGCCACGCAGTGAAATGGGTGTGACCTGCTCAGGCCGCCAGAAACAACGCGGAAAATCAATTCCGGCTTATTACGATTGAGGTGGTCATGCTCAAGAAAATCAAACGCCGACTTTACAAAGAAGGTAGATATTCATGCCAATTGCCAAAATGCGACACAACAAAATGGAGTGTCGATGATTGGTGTAACTGGATAGATAGATACGGAACTTGGTGGGATAAATAACAGGTAACTTAAGCGTATTTACTTTCGCGGCAAACCACATATTTGAGGTGAGATATGGAAGAAGAATTTGAAGAGTTCGAAGAGCATCCTCAGGATGTGATGGAACAAAACCAGGACTATCCGTATGACTACGACTATTGATACAAATCAATGGTGTGGGCAATACGAGCGGCGGCAATGATTGCCAGAGAACTTGGTAAACAGAACAACAAAGCTGCCTGATGGTGGCCTGTATTTTTGGCATAAACAACAGAATAAACACTGCACGGTGTATTCATTCCAACGAGTGAATACACGGAGCAATGTCGCTCGTAACTAAACAGGAGCCGACTTGTTCTGATTATT
>ENA-OWOI01000430-OWOI01000430.1-gut-metagenome-genome-assembly--contig:-NODE-430-length-10065-cov-6.371446_pt1 | contig 10065 bp, 7 predicted proteins | sample MGYA00248258_ERZ651800 | MGnify/ENA primary metagenome ERZ651800 (study PRJEB26908, sample SAMEA4031704) | gut metagenome | biome: gut; feature: normal infant; material: stool | place: China | collected 2015 ...
ATTCATACAACAAAAGAATATCCTAATATGCCTGGCCTTTTAGCGGATCCGTTGTTCCTAATCGTTGACGTTCAAGCAGAAAAAGATGGCCGTAACTTTGCCAAGGAAGGTCCTATTGGTACAGGTCCATACGTAGTTAAATCTTTCACAAAAGAACGTGCTGAGATGGCTGCTAGTGAAAACTATTGGGATGGTACAGTACCATTTAAAACTGTAGAAATTCCTTCCATCGATGACCCTAATACGCGCGCTATGAGCTTACAATCTGGCGATGTTGATATGGCGGTTAACATCGGTGCTGGTGAAATCGGCTTATTCCAAAATAACGATAAGTTTAAGGTTGATGAAATTGCATCCCTTCGCGTAGTATTGGCTCGTATTAACCAAAAAGGGATTCTTGGTGATGACAAAGTACGTGCTGCAGTTATTTCTGCCACAGACCGTAAAAACTATGCTGATGTATTGTTAAAAGGTACATTCATTCCTGGTTCTGCTCCAATTCCACCATCCATGGACTATGGATTCAATGATTTAAAAGATCCTAATGCATATAATCCTGAACGTTCTAAACAATTATTAGCAGAAGATGGTTGGAAAGATACTGATGGGGACGGCATCCTTGATAAAGATGGCAAACCATTAACATTCGACTTCGTAGTATATAATTCTCGTGCTGAATTGCCACTTTATGCAGAAGCTGTTCAAGCTGACCTCAAAAAAGTGGGTATCGACATGAAAATTAAAACAGTTGACTATAACTTGATCGATAAAATGGGTCAAGATGGCGACTATGATATGCTTATTTCCAATATCGTAACAGCTAATACAGGCGATCCAATCTGGTTCTTGGCTAACTACTGGCATACAAATGACAATGGTTCCAACCCTCAAAACGGTTCTGGTTATTCCAATCCACAAGTTGACCAATTGTTAGATGCTGCTGAAACTGAATTCGATCCTGCAAAACGTCGTGACTATGCAATTCAAATTCAACAATTATTGATGAATGATGGTGCTGCATTGTTCTTAGGTTACCCTAAAACTAATATCGTTACTGGTTCTTACTTGAAAGGTGCTGTTATGTACCCAAGTGACTACTACTGGATTACTAATAAAATTACAAAATAATAAGGAGCTATAATGGCAGAAAACATACTAACTGTAGAGAACCTTAACATCGCGTACCAAGGTGTGCCTGCTGTTATGGATGTGAACTTTACCTTGGAACGCGGTAAGGTATTGACCATTGTAGGGGAATCTGGATCCGGTAAAACTACCGTGATCCGTGCCCTCATGGGTTTGTTGCCTATAGGTGGTGAGGTCACAGATGGTACCATGATCTTTAATGGTCAAGATCTTCGCACCCTATCTAAGTCAGAATGGAGAGCCATACGTGGTAAAGATATGGCCATGATTTTCCAAGATAGTGGTAGTGCACTCGATCCGATTGTGCGCATTGGTAAACAATTTAGAGAACTATTTAAAGCTCATATTGAAATCACTAATGATGAATGTGATCGTCGTGCAATTGCTTTGTTAGAGTCTGTGGCATTACCTAATTGTGCAGATATATTGTGTCGCTATCCTCACGAATTATCTGGTGGTCAACGCCAACGTGTGGGCATTGCTATGGCATTAGCGATGGATCCTGCGTTATTAATTGGTGATGAACCTACATCTGCTTTAGATGTAACAACACAATCACAAGTTGTTATGCAAATGCTAGAACTTGCTAAAGAGCATAATTCTGCTATCGTAATGGTTACGCATAACCTTGGTGTAGCGGCCTATATGTCCGACTATATCATTGTTATGAAAAAGGGTCGTGTTGTTGATGCTGGCACACCGCAAGATATTTTAGAAAATCCATCTAATGAATATACGAAACAATTAAAAGATGCTGTACCAACATTGGGAGGAGGTCGTTACATTGACTAACTACGCTGTAGAATTAAAAAATGTATATAAACGATTCCCACTTCCTACTGGTGGTGAGCTCGAAGCATGTAAGGATATCAATATTACCTTAGAAAAAGGCGAGTCCCTTGGGATTGTAGGTGAATCTGGCTCTGGTAAAACGACTTTGGTTCGTATGATCATGAAGATGCTGCCTATTACAGAAGGCGAGATTTATGTAGATGGTGTAGAGATTCAACATATGAACTCTGAGCAAACAAAAGAATACCGCAAGAAAATTCAAATGGTATTCCAAGATCCATCTGCAGCCTTCAATCCGCGTATGAAGGTAAAGGATATTATCCTTGAACCGTTATACAATTTTGGGCTTCTTGAAAAAGGAAAAGAAGAACAAATCGCAGGTGACTATCTTGAAATGGTAGACCTACCTCGCGAATTCATGCATCGTTATCCTCATGAAATGTCTGGTGGTCAACGTCAACGTGTTGCCATTGCTCGTGCTATCGTACTTGAACCAGAAATTCTTGTTTTAGATGAGGCAACAAGTGCTCTAGATGTGTCTGTACAAGACTCCATTGCCTATTTATTGGCGCGTTTACAAAAGAAGAAAAATTTAACATACCTATTTATCGCTCATGATATTGCGTTCATTCGTACTATGTGCCACAAGGTGATCGTAATGCACAAAGGCGCTATTGTTGAAGAGCTAGATGCATTTCACTTAGCTGATGCGAAGCATCCTTATACAAAAGTTCTATTGAGCTCCATCTTTGAAATTGGCCAAGATCATAAGCCACTTACTTTAGAAGAAGCGGCTGTAGAAGCATAGGACTTTGGCACAACGTATCCGACTTCTCATTGTAGCGATCGCCTAGTGTATTCGACTAGAGGATTCGCCTACTAATATGGATAAAATACAATAGGTACATATATAATAGCAGTTAGCTTTAGAGCTAACTGCTATTTTTGTATGTTACGTATCTATACAGATTTTCTCATATATATAATTATATCGAAAATTTTCTTAGAAATGATTGTGTTAACACTAAATATATAGTATAGTTGACTAAGTAATATACCCCCATGGGTATAATTGGAATATGCTCATATGAAGTGATATACATATAGAGAAAGGTTAGGTGTGTGAATGAAAGGATTACGTAAGGCGTTACTGATTAGCATGATGCTGGGTGTTACGGTCCTTGGTACTGTAGGCTGCATAAATCAATCCTCCGATTCATCTAATGATGTATTAAAGGTAGGGGCAATTAGCTTTGCGGGTACCTTGGAACCAACAGAAAACTATTTTAGCTGGGCTGTTGTACGGTACGGTGTTGGCGAAACACTCACCAAGTTTGATGATCATATGAATGTCAAACCATGGTTGGCATCATCTTGGAAACAAAGTGATGACAAGCTGACCTGGACTTTTACCATTAATGATAAGGTTAAGTTCTCTAATGGTAATCCTCTGACAGCGGAGGCCGTAAAAGCATCCTTGGAGAGGACTTTCACAAAAAGTAAACGAGCAAAGACGTTTTTAATTACACAGAAATGACGGCTAATGGCCAAGAGCTCATAATTAAGACAGATAAGCCTTATTATAATTTGCCAAACTTGTTAGGCGATCCATTGTTCTTAATTATAGATGTGACTGCGGAAGCAAATGGTCGTGATATAGCAAAGGAAGGTCCTATAGGGACAGGCCCTTATGTAGTATCCTCTTTTACAAAAGAACGAGCTGAGCTAGCACGGAATGATAATTATTGGGATGGTAAACCTGGTTTTAGTAAGGTTGAAATTCCATCTATCAATGATGCAAATACACGTGCCATGGCGCTCCAGGCCGGAGATGTAGATATGGCTATTAGCATTGGACCAGGTGAATATGGTATCTTCCAAAATGATAAGAAATTTACTATTTATGAAGAATCATCTTTACGTGATGTATTTGTTCGTATGAGTCAAAAAGGAAAACTTAAAAATCCTAATCTTCGAGCGGCCCTCATTGTAGCAGCAGACCGTGAATCTTATGCGAAGAATTTGATGAAGGATACCTTTGTAGCTGGTAAGGCTCCGTTACCACCATCCCTCGATTATGGGTTCAATCAATTGCGCGACCCTAATACATATAATGTAGAACGAGCCAAAGAATTATTGAAAAAAGAAGGATATGTTGATACAAATGGGGATGGCATTGTAGATAAGGATGGGGAGAATTTAGTGTTGGATTTTTATGCCTATGCATCTCGCCCTGAACTGCCATTATATGCTGAGGCGCTGCAAGCGGACTACAGGAAAATAGGTGTAGACCTACAAATTAAGATTGTAGACTATGCTGTCATTGATACATTGGCGCAATCGGGGGATTATGATATGCTAATCTCTAGTGTGGTAACTGCAAATACTGGTCAACCTGTATGGTTCTTGAAGCAATATTGGGGGACAGGTGCTGAGGCAAATGGTTCTGGATACTCCAACGTTTCGATGAATTGTTAGCTCTTGGTGAAAGTGCCAACGATCCATTAGTGCATCGTAATGCGTTGATCAATGCACAACAATTGATGCTAGATGATTCGATAGCACTCTTCCTTGGATATCCTAAGATTAATATTGTAGGGAATAACAATATCGATGGTATTAAGATATCTCCATCTGAATACTATATCATTACGAAAGACTTAAAACGGAAATAATTTTATTATATAAACCTATAGTAATGAAACTTGTTTATATAATTTAAAGTAGTTGTAGACATATCAAAAGAGGACTAGCCACGGCTAGTCCTCTTTTTGTAGTTAGTTATTTTTTGTAGTTAGTTATTTTTTCTTTTGATCTGTTGCATCAAGTTCTGCCATATTTACGATATTTGCTTTACCAACCATTTTGTTATATTTAATAAATAGTTGTGTATATGCTTCGCCGTAGGAAGAATTGATGATGATATAGTTGCGAGCCTCTGCGACAAATTCTTTTACGGAATCTTGATACTCGCGAACTGCGTTTTGCGTTTCTGATGTTGTACCAGGTTGTAATTTGTTGATGCGTTGCGTGATTTGTTGCAAGTTTGCTTCAACCTTTTGGGTATCCGTATTTCCATCTGGATCGATAAGATCGATTGTTTGGGCCGTCATGAGATTTAACTCGATGAAGTTAACTGCATTTTCACGTTTTTCACCTTGATATTCAGTCATGCGTTCTGTATAGAGCTCATTATTACGATTATCTAAGGCTAAATCTAAAGCGTTGTATGTAGCATAGAATTGTTCAGCTAGAGGTACATACTGTGCTGCTAACTCATCGCTACCTTTGAAATTATCTTTTTCAAAACGACGTTCTACATAGTAGGCTTGCAATTGATCCGCAACAGGAATCAATTGATCTAACACTGCTAATACATCATTAGTTGATTGGTTTACATCTTCGTATGGAGTAGGGCTATCTTGCTTTGCAGCCTCTAATGCTGTTTTAAGATCTTTGTATTTAGGTAATGTAATCGTCGTGTTATGGGACCCATTACGTAACTCTTCAAGAGTTGGTTGTAATTGATTTGCATAGGCTACACTGTACGCGTTATATGAGTCTAATGCGACGATATAAGGTCGGATAGCGTTGATCTTGTCGTCAACGGTTGGTCGATATAAAATTGTCGTTGTATTGGATGACAAGAGTGTATACACCCCATAGATCCCACCACCGATAATAGCGATGCCAAGTATAACGGCTGCTATTAACTTGATGTACCCCTTTTTCAACTGCGCACGCTCCTTGAAAACACACTAACTCTTTTTGGATCCGTTTGGGCGCACTACGCCCCTAAGAGTAATTAGTTATATTATATCATAAACTTACGTCCCAAAAAAGACGTATAGAGCGGAGAATCATAAGGAATAGATGAAATTATTCGATGTGAACATATATTAATATTTATAATTCGCGATTTATATATGAATAACATTAGAAGAGCTTTATAGAAACAAGTTATTTTGTATAAAAATATATTTTCCTAGACGCTACAGCTGCGGCTGGTATAATAGCAAGTATAGTATTCATTATATGGGGAGTCTATTATGTCAGAATCGAATCGTTTGCTTAATTTTGCTACGTCTTCAGAACTCATTGCAAACGGGGAAGGACGCAATGTGCTATCTGCTATTGAAGATGGCTTGCGCAATTGTGATGAGTTTTTAATATCTGTAGCGTTTATAACACCAGAAGGCCTATTAACATTAAAACCAATTCTTAAAGAACTAGAAGAGCGTGGAGTACATGGTCGTGTGTTAACGACAGATTATCTTGGTTTTAATAGTCCAAAGGTTTTGGAAGACTTAGGGAGTTTAAATAACATTGATTTAAAGGTGTACTGTACGACTCAGGGTAGTAACCATGGTTTTCACACAAAGGGCTACATTTTTAAAAAGGATGAATCTTACCAGATTATAGTTGGCAGTTCTAATTTAACGATTAACGCATTAAAGAAAAATCGAGAGTGGAATACTCGGTCTGAAGCCCATTGCGATGATACATATGCACGTGAGATCACGGAAGAGTTTGATTTATATTGGAACTCTGAGTTTGCCATCCCTTATGAAGAGTTTATTCCTTGGTATAGGCCTCGATGGGTACGACCAGATCATACTTCACAAAAGAATATTGCTGAACAGTTTAGAAAAGTAGATTTAGTACAATTAGAACCTAATAGCATGCAAGCGCAGTTTATTAATAATTTCAATGAGTTGAGAGCTAATAACGCTAAAAGGGGCCTTTTAATTTCTGCGACAGGTACGGGGAAAACTTATGCAGCCGCATTTGCTATGCGTGAAATGAATCCGAAAAGAATATTATTTCTAGTACACCGTGAACAGATTGCAAAACAAGCGATTAAAAGTTTTGAACGCGTTTTTAATGATCGTTCTATTCACTTTGGACTCGTATCTGGACATGCTAAGATGTATAACGCTACACACGTCTTTTCGACTATGCAGATGATGGGGCGCGACGATGTAATGAAACAATACGATCCAAAGTCTTTTGATTGTATTATTATTGACGAAGTACATCGTGCAGGATCTGATAGTTACCAACGTATTATTGATTATTTTAAACCAGAATTTCTATTAGGTATGACAGCGAGTCCTGAGCGGACTGACGGATACGATTTGTATGAGCTTTTTGACCATAATATTATTTATGAAATTCGGTTACAACAAGCCTTAGAAGAAGATTTACTTTGTCCATTCCACTATTTTGGGATTAGTGACTTATGGGTAGATACTCAAGAAGACCTATCAGATATGGAGGTATCTTTCTCAAATTTATCTACAAAAGAGCGAGTCGATAAGATTATTGAAAAGATTCGTTACTTTGGTCATAGTGGGAGTCGAGTAAAAGGACTTGTGTTCTGCAGTAATAGAGTTGAGGCCAAAGAACTATCTGATGCTTTTAACGCACGTGGTATTTATCGTACGATCTGTCTAACTGGTGAAGATAGTCAAGAAACTCGGGAAAAAGCTATTGCTCGATTAACCGGTACTGGCGACTATGAAGGTAGACTTAGTGAGCAATTAGACTACATTTTTACTGTAGATATCTTTAATGAAGGTGTCGATATCCCTGAAATCAATCAAGTTATTATGCTTCGTCAAACTGAAAGTCCAATTGTATTTATTCAACAGTTAGGGCGTGGCCTCCGTAAGTTTGAAGATAAAGAGTATGTAGTTATCTTAGATTTTATAGGTAACTACACAAATAACTTTATGATTCCCTTGGCTTTATCTGGTGATAGAAGTTATAACAAGGATACATTACGTCGATATGTACAAGCAGGTAATCGTATTATCCCAGGTAGCTCAACGGTACATTTTGATAAAATTGCAAAACAACGTATTCATGAATCCATTGATACTGCTAAGTTAGATAGTGCGGAGTTAATTAAGTCTACCTATTTTAACTTAAAATATAAATTAGGATATGTACCAAAGATTAAAGATTTTCAAGAACATGCTTCACTAGATATTGTTAAAATTTTCAATAAATATGGATCATATCATAATTTTCTTATTAAGATTAAAGACAAAGATTATGGCGTGAGCTTTTCTAATACGCAAGTACAAATGCTTCAATTTATATCTCAAAAGCTTGCAACTGGAATGCGTGTTAGGGATTTGTTAGCAATTAAATACTTATTATCTACAGATGATAGGATTATTCAATCTGTTTCTGATGAGTTAAGTCGTGAATATAATGTAAAATTAACAGACATAGGAATAGTAAATTTAGTGAATGTATTAACTAATCAATTCTCTGTGTCTAAAAACAAAAATAAGTTTAAAGATTGTATTTTTATAAGAAAACATGGTAAAGATTATTGTATATCAGAACAATTTAAAGAGGCACTTTCTGATTTAGAGTTTAAATCAAATATAGAGGCCTTAATCAATTTTGGGATTACTCGATATAAAAATCAATATGAAAAGACACTTGTTGAAAACACACCATTTTCACTATATGAGAAATATAACTATGAACAAGTTTGTCAATTATTAGAATGGCCTAAAAATGTAGTAGCTCAAAATATGGGTGGCTATAAATATAATAAGGAGACAAATACCTATCCAGTATTTATTAACTATCATAAAGCAGATGATATACGAGAGAGTATTAGATATGAAGATAGTTTTATTAATCCTTTTATATTAAAAGCAATTTCAAAAGCTCCTAGATATTTGCGCTCAAAAGATGTTAAGCGTATTCTAAGAGCTAATGAACTAGATATTACGATGCATTTATTTGTAAGAAAGAATAAGCTTGATAAAGCCTTTTACTATTTAGGCCCAATTAATCCTAAGGGCCCAAAATATGCGAAAGAGATTATTATGTTAAGTGGTAAGCCCGCAGTAGAATTAGAGTATGAGCTCGAAGTTCCAGTACGGGATGATATTTATGATTATATTATTAATGGGTAAGGATATATGAGTGAACAACGAAAACATATTGAAGTTGTAGCAGCAATTATTAAAAAAAGTAATACTATATTAGCTACTCAACGTGGTTATGGTGATCTAAAAGACGGTTGGGAATTCCCAGGTGGTAAGATTGAGCCTGGTGAAGCTCATGAGGTAGCACTCAAACGAGAAATACAAGAAGAACTGAAAGCAGAAATTGCTGTTCAAGAACATATTATTACTGTAGAATATACAGGATATGAGAAGTTTGATTTAACTATGCATTGCTATTTATGCTCTTTGGTAAATGATTCTGACATTACTCTATTAGAACACGAAGCAGCGAAATGGCTTTCAAAAGATACCTTATACACTGTAGATTGGTTGCCAGCTGATATTGCAGCAGTAGATGCGATTTATAAACGTTTATAATGTTTCATTAAGGGCATTCAAACAATATTATAAAGTTATCTTTTAATTACGAAAAAGTCTCTATCTATGATAGGGGCTTTTTTAGCATTAAAAATAATGTAACTCTCATTGCTTTCTCATTAACAGTAAGTAGGATATAAACGATTATAAGAATTTGAGATATAATAGGAGAGAAATTTATGAGCGAGAATGCATACGTATGTCCTTATTGCCAATCAGAAAATATCCAAAGTTATAATATTGCTTATGCTGGTGGTTTTTCTAATGTAAATGGTGTAACTACAGGTGTAGGTATTGGTGCTGGTGGTCGAGTTGGTGTTGGTATTGGTAATACAGTAGGTACACAACAAACAGCACTTTCTATGATGGCAAAACCACCAATGAAAAAATCAATTGTTACATATATTTTAAAGTGGTGGATTGCAATTCAATTTGGTCTCGTATTGTTGCTTTGGATCTCAGGGCTAAGCAAGCATGAGGCTTCTCTAATTATTTATTTTGGTGCATATGCGTTGTTAATATATAAAACATATCAACGATATGTTTGGAATAGAGATACTTATCCAGTATTACGTCGTGACTGGGAGCATACATATGTATGTTTACGTTGTGGAAATTCTTTTCTTTTATAATTGAATTACATTAACATATATAAGGGTACGCCTATAGTTATATAGACGTACCCTTTATTTTTGATTATTGTCTTTAGACTGGTTCGCGACGTAGTCGCGAATCATTAAACCACCCGCTATGCGGGTGCGGCAACGAAAGT
>ENA-OWOI01000437-OWOI01000437.1-gut-metagenome-genome-assembly--contig:-NODE-437-length-9877-cov-4.755510_pt1 | contig 9877 bp, 12 predicted proteins | sample MGYA00248258_ERZ651800 | MGnify/ENA primary metagenome ERZ651800 (study PRJEB26908, sample SAMEA4031704) | gut metagenome | biome: gut; feature: normal infant; material: stool | place: China | collected 2015 ...
AAAGCCAGCGCCTTTAGACGCTGGCCTAGTACTACGGGCTTATAGCCCGTGAGCAAACCACCCGTTTTACGGGTGGTCATGATTTCTAACGGTGTTCGGTGCGCAGCCGATTTCTTTGGCAATACTGTTAGGACTCCATCCGTCTTTGAGTCGAGTCTGAATCAAAACACGGCATTCGAATGTAAGATGTTGTCCTTTTCTGTGCTCATTTGCAGTATAATGTAAGTGGTTCATAGGGATTTTTTCCTTGTGAATGAAGTTTAGGCACTTACATTCTACCAAAAGGAGAGAGCCTTATGGACTTTTTGTGTTACTTGTTCAACTTGATTTTACAATCGGCGATATATATACATTTTAAAATATTAGATAATATATCCTGAGGAGGTAAAACTGTGCTAGAAAACTTAAAGCTACTAAAAAAGGATATGGAAAGGCTTGATTGGACAATATGTAGTTTTATTTTTAACTACAAGGACATTGAGTATATCGTTTTAGTAAAAAGATTTGTTGAAAATGAACCAAGGAAAAATAAATATGCCTTGGTAAAATTACATTTTATGAGATCAAATGATTTGTCAAATGATTTGGTTTGTGAAGCAAATAGTCATAGTTTATTAGTAGATACAAGAACTATGAGAGAATACTTTGAAATAGAATATGCAGAAAATTTAGGTGACATATTAAGCCAGTTTACTGATTATTTTGGACGTTATATTCCTATTAGTGTTCCAAACTATATTTCTGAAATAGAAAAAATATCTATGGTAAATTCATTAAGTATAAGTGATGCAGAAAATCCAAGAAAGATATATTGTAGGAATGTAAAGAGAAATCCAGAGGGGCAAAAAAGAAGCATGTTTAATGCAGATAAAGCAAAGTTTTTAAGAAAATCATTGTTTGAGCATTTTAAGGATGATAAAAGTGTAAGCTTTTGTTTTTCGATATATCCAGAAAAGGAAAATAATGATGCAGAAATATTGAAGAAATTTGCAATAAATAATTGATTATAATCTAGTTGATATAGCGACATAATAACATGATTTATTATTTTATATTTTGTGAAAGGAGTGTTTGTAATTGTATTATCAAGTTTTAGTTGAAATTAAAGAAAAGATTGGCAAGTCAAATCAAAATAAAGAAATTACAGTTTTAGATGTGGAATCAAGGGATGAGGTGTTAAATGATATAGTCATTCCATATCTTAACAATGAGGAATTTGTTTTTAATGGTTATATGTTAAATAAACGAGAAATAAATAGGCTGAAGGTAATGACAACAGAGCAAACAGTTAGGTCGTTATCTCAATATGAAAATGATAATATGCCACAGGGACTTATAATGTATGTGTCACCGAATGACATACTTACATATGATAAATATATAACTGACGTAACCAAAGAATTACTTGATGAAGGTAAAAAAACACAACATACAATATTGGATAGGCATAAAGATGAAATAATAGGAAAAGATAAAAATAAAGTGTTTATTGTTCATGGAAGAGATAATGAAACTAAGCAAGAAGTTGCACGTTTCATAGAAAAGATGGGCTTTGAACCAATCATATTACACGAACAGTCCAGTTCGGGTATGACTATCATCGAAAAAATAGAAAAATACACAAATGTTGGTTTTGGAATTGTACTATATACTCCGTGTGATAAAGGTTACGAAAAAGATAGTCCTAAGGAGATAAAGAGTAGAGCAAGACAGAACGTGGTTTTTGAACATGGATTTTTAATTTCTAAATTGGGAAGAAATAATGTATGTGCTTTAGTAAAAGATGACATTGAAAAACCGAATGATATATCAGGAGTTGTTTATATAACTTTTGATAGTAATGGCGGGTGGAAAATACCACTTGCAAAAGAAATGAAAAGTTCTGGATATGAAGTGGATTTCAATTTGTCTGTGTAATTATAGTAATGTTTTAAGCAGTAAGTCTAAAAAGTGATATGTACCCCCTTTACTGGACACTCAGTAAAGGGGGTATTTTCATGAGATATAGTTATGAATTTAAAAAGAAAGCAATAGAATTATTCTATCAAGGTGAATGGCCCGAAACACCAAATGGAGTATTGCCTCATTCTTTTCATGAACAAATAAGGTATTGGGCTAAACAAGAGGAGTTGCATGGTCCAGATATTAATAAGTTTTATGGAGTAAAAAAGAATTGGTTGTAAATGTCAATATAAGAATGTACAATTTTGACGATGTACAATGTACAGTTATTCCTTCTGTTGCATATGGTTTCGTAACCGGTATGAATCTCCAGTTATGCTAATCACATGTGCATGGTGAAGTAATCGATCAACAATAGCATTAGCTACTCGCTCATCATGTAAAATGGTAGCCCACTCATCAAAATTAATGTTAGACGTTACGATGGGACTTTTCTTTTCGTACCATCTATCAATAATTTGAAATAGTAAGTTAGCATCACCTGGTTGTAACGGTAAATAGCCAATTTCATCAATGATGAGTAATTGGTAGCGTGCATAATGCTTGAGCCGAGTTTCTAATCGTCCTTCATCTTTTGCACTCTTAAGGTTTTGAATTAAATCATGGCATTTAATAAAATAGGTGCTTCGTCTGTTACGAGAGCTTTCAATACCTAGTGATGTAGCTAAATGTGTTTTCCCAACTCCGCTAGAGCCAAGAAATACAATGTTTTCAGTTTGTTCCATGAATCCTAATGATGCTAAACCCTTAATTTGCATTTCGTTAATTTGTGGTTGAAATGAAAATTCAAAATCAGCTAGTGTTTTCAAATGAGGAAAATTACTAATTTTCACCATATGGTTAATTACGTTTTGTCGTTTAATATCAACTTCGTAATCACTCAGCTTCAATAACCACTCAATATGAGATAAGCTCTGTGTATTAGCTAATTCAATTGTTTCATCTAGGTGTAACATGCATTGTTTTAGTTTTAGATATGCTAGATTATCTTGTAAGCGTTGGTAATTAGTCTGTAGTGTCATAGATAGCTCCTATCTTTTCCAAATTAGATTTTGCTTTAGCTTTCACATCTTCAGAACTTAGATAAGGAATTGTTTTCTGCAATTGTGCCTCATAATGAGAAGGCAAATAGTTAACCTTCTTACCACTTAATGGGTGCTGTGCAATCAATTCTGTGCTATCATATATGTATAGCATCTTATCTATGGTCTTTACGGTCATAGATTTGGCCACATATCCTGGCGGTACAGAATAGTGGCTACCACGAAAGCTAATGAGATTACTTGCTGAAACCTTAGCTTTTGGGTGATCTATGCGGTAGGAATCTCTTATCACTTTTGTTGGAAGTGGGGTAAGAGATTCCTTTTCTTTTTCAAGCAGTGCAGACGGTATTTGTCTTGTAGCTTGAGAAATCGCTAGATTACTACGTAAAATAATTTTTTGAATCTGTTCTTCCACTTCTTGTATTGTTAATTTTCCTTGGTACACATGAATTTCATCTAGAATTTTCATTTGGCTTTCTACTTTGACTTTCGTTTGTGGACGGCGCGCCATACACGGCTTAAATGTAAAGCCAAAGTCACTTGAAAATTGTTCTGCTTTGGTATGAAGCTGTCCTTTAGTTCCAGCTAGCCTCGGTTGTACCATCACGGTTTTCATATTATCTGTTACTAGTACATGCGGAACACCTTGTAATTGTTCAAAGAATTCTACCAATACATCTTGTAGTGTTTCAGTAGTTCTATCGAAAGTGACCTTTGCTAATTTGTATCGAGAATAGCCTAATGTCATCAGCAATATATTAAAAGTTATGTGTGTGCCATCATGCAATAGTAATTTAATATTCTCTTTCCAATCAACTTGAGCCTGTTCAGCTGGTGCGGTTTCAAAGCGAATCGTATGCTGTGTGCTAGGCGATGTATGTTTTCTATCAAAATAGGCTTGAAATACTGGTATCTTTGAAATATAACCACGAAATGTAGAGTAAGCAGCTGTGAGTCCATGGTTATCTACCAAGTATTGCCACAAGACACGCTTATAATAAAATTGTTGGGGTGTATCATCAGATAATAAAGTCTGTATTATGTCATAAAATATATTAATCATAGATGGTTTATGACGATGGGGATCTGGCGTCCCATTTTTATAATGAGATTTTATGGTACGTCTATCATAGCCTAATTCACGACCTAGTAAACTATAATTAGGTTTCAAATTGCAAGCCTCCAGAATGTCTCTTAATAATGGTAAGTCTAATAATGATGTTACAGTAAATGAACTGTTAATAGCGTATACGCATTGCATGTTGTTATCATCTCAACTATAGTATCGGTGATACAATCAAAATTGTACATTCTTATATCATCATTTTTGTACATTCTTAGAGTATCGTTTACACGTAGAGCAAGCCAGTATGAAGGATTGGCATTATTATAGAGATCCATTACGGGTTTATAGTCCAGATTTTGATATCTTAGTTTCTTACTTTAATCAAGTGTATCCTATTATAGATGCATCAGATAATACTGAAGAGATAGATTTGATGTATGCTTTGATAATTGGATTAAGAAAGATTACTGGATTAAAATAATTCATAATATTGAAGTTGATCTTATAAATTCTAGTAAAGATGAGCAAGAGTTTTTAAACACATTTATTACTTGGATAAAGGAAGCACTTCAACATACATCTGTTATAGTTGTTGAGGGAAATCTTTAAAAATCAAAACAGTATTTTAATAACATAATCAATAAAGATAAGTTAAGATATAAATTAATTGATATTAGCCCTTTGCTTTTGCGAAGGGCTTTTACAATATAATCATATATAAATATAATATAATTAGTATGAGTAGTTAAATTGTATTGAATGAGGTATGTGGTGTGGGACTAATTTTAGATATTGATAAAATAATGTACCAATTGAGTAGATGGAGACCAATATTTCATTCAGAAGCAGATTTTCAGTTTAGCTTAGCCTGGATGATTAAAGAACAATATCCAAATTGTGATATTAGACTAGAGTTTGTACCTGAATTTAATCCTAATTTACATCTTGATATTCTTGTTATATTAGATGGTAAATGGATTCCTATTGAGCTTAAATATACGACAAAAAAATGTATTAAAACTATAAATGGGGAAGTGTATGTGTTGAAGGAGCAAGGTGCTAAGGATCAAGGTTGTTATAACTACTTAAAAGATATAATGCGTATAGAGGAATTTAGGGATAAGAGTAATAACTTTATTGAAGGTTATACAATTAAGATAACTAGTGAAATATCTTATCTAAAGCCTCCGACAAAAGTAAATAGGCAATTTTAAAAGTTTTTGCAAACATTTGTTCTAAAACACTTGACCGAACATTCGTTCGTGTGCTAATATAAGCATGTAAACAAACAATTGTTTTCAGATATTATGTTCGATGTAAATGTGAGGTATGAGATGAAAAATATATTAATGATTGTACATACGCCGAATTTTCTATTGAGGATGGTTCTATAAAAACTGGGTGTATGAGTTGGGCCGCTAATACAGGAAAAGGAACAATGCGTGGAATGGAAGCACCTATAGAATTAACTGGGATATATCCTATAAATTGGAAAGAATATTCTAAAGTTGATGATACTAATAGTGGTACTTTTATGTATCTTGTAAATAGAATAAGTAAATAAAATTAAGAGATATATTATGTTTAAACCTATTCGTAAAAAGATAAATGAAATAGATCGTGCTGTTACAGAAGCTTTATTACAATCTAATCGTCGAGGTATTTTAGCTATGAACGGCGATAATGGGTACCCTTATGCTATTCCTATTAATTATTTTTATGATTGCGATAAGAAGAAAATTTATTTTCATGGAGCTAAAGCTGGTCATAAAGTAGATGCATTGAGAACTTCAGATAAGGTATGTTTTACTGTATATGGTAATGAGCGTATTGATGAATCTGAATCCTGGGCGCCGTATGTACAAAGTGCAGTCGTATTTGGGCGATGTCATTTGTTAGAGTCCGGTCCGGAATCTATAGTTCGATTGAAAGATTTTGCTATGAAATATTATTCTAATGAAGAATTAGTAGATGAGCAAATAGCACATGCTGGTAGAGCAACACAAATCTTTGAAATTACTATTGAACATATGAGTGGTAAACAAGTACAAGAGAAATAATCGATTAGCCCTTCGTTTATGCGAAGGGCTTTTACTATACACTCATACTTATAAATGTAATATAATTAAACTAAATAGATAGCACTGGTGGAACATTTCTGTATATAGTTAATACGATAATAATTAGTTAAATAATAAATTCAAGAAATTCAGGGAGTGATTAACATGTTAGGAGCAATAACTGGAGATATAGTTGGTTCACGATTCGAATTTAATAATATTAGACGGAAGGACTTTGACCTCTTTACAGATCAATGTGTGTTAACTGATGATAGTATCATGACACTTGCTGTAGCAAAAGCAATTCTTATGAGTCAACCGGATTATAAAAATCTTTCACAGAATGCAGTAGAATGTATGCAGACGATTGGAAGATGTTATCCAGGTTATGGAGATGGCGATCGGTTCTATAGATGGATTTTTGCAGAGAATCCAAAGCCATATAATAGTTATGGTAATGGCTCAGCTATGAGAATTAGTGCTGCGGGATTTGCTGCACATACTTTGGACGAAGCAAAGCTTCTTTCTAAATTAGTTACAGAGGTGACTCATAACCATCCTGAAGGTATGAAGGGGGCGGAGGCAACTGCAGTTGCCATATACTTAGCTAAAACTGGTAAGGATATACTTGAAATCAGAGATTATATTAATCAGCATTACTACACCCTGGATTTCACATTGGATGAAATCAGAGATACCTATAGATTCAATGAAAGCTGTCAAGGAACAGTTCCACAAGCATTGCAAGCCTTCTTTGAATCCACTGATTTTGAAGATGCTATTCGCAATGCCATCTCAATAGGTGGTGACAGTGATACTGTTGCTGCTATTTGTGGTGGTGTAGCTCAGTCCTATTATGGTGTTCCAAATAATATTAGAAAACAGGCCATATCGTTTTTAGATACTAAACTGCTAAGTATATTGACTGCCTTTGAAGAGAAGTTTATACAAGTTGTGGTATAAGTAAATAGTATATAGGAGAGATACATGATACATCTTAAGGACTTAGGCAGTTTTGAATCTGTGCCAGATTTAGTGACACATATTATAAATGGAAATATAACCGCTCTTGAAAGCGCGTTAAAAAGTGGTTGGGATATTCATAAGCCTATACAAATTGGTAAATATAGTGAGTATACACCTTTACAATTGGCGTTAGTAATGAACTGTTTACTTAGTGTTCAATGGTTAGTTGAGCATGGTGCAGATTTAAATGATGAAGAAAATCCCAGTTTTTTGTTAGCTGTACGTTATGGAAATAAAGAGTTAATTGACTATGTTGTGGCACAAGGGGCTAATATTCACGCTTTGAACTCTGTGGATGTAGATTCTTTTCAAGCTGCTATTTATGGAAAAAAATATGAGAACCTACAAATTATTCATGACTTAGGCCATACAGTTCAGAAATATGGTGGTCCAGCTTTTAGAAATGCTATTACAGATAGAAATTATGAGGTTCTAGACTTCTTTATCAATCATGGTGTAGATATTAATTATAATAAACCAGATTCGGTATATCCTTTTAAACCAACACCACTATGTGTAGCGGCTCGGTATGTTGATTTACGGATGTGCAAATATCTAGTAGAACATGGTGCCGATGTGACCATCACGGAAAAAGATGGCATGCGTCCCTATAGCATTGCTGTTGAAAAGGGCGATATGGAAATGGCTGAGTATTTTAAATCTTTAGAGCCAGCCGAATACCATGATATACAAAATAAAATGGATCAATTGAAACCGTTTAAACTACCAAAAACATTAGTTGCATTTTTAGAGTCGGATAATCTTTATTTTGAATTGCCAGATTCTGATTTTATATCCATAGAATTTTTCCCTCTAATTGATACAATTCCATTTAAAGTAGGCCGTCGTAACCTATTGCGTTTATCTAAAGAGTTAGGTGAATATGATCATTGGCAAGTTGTGTGGAATCCTAAATCTAAAAAGATTGGTTGTTATGATATAGAGCATCAAGAGTTACGAGAACTTTGCAAGTTTGATGAGTTTATGGCAGATATGTCAGGTCAATTAGAAACCTTATTCTAATGTATATTGTAAAGTTGAGGAGATACATATGGTAGATGCAGTTGAGAAAGCCTATACAGATTGGTCAATTGATGTAGGTGACTATAAGTATGAAGGGATTACCTTGAATGAGGTTGAGCAAAATCTATATGCTATTGAGGATCAAGAGCAAGATTTTGTAGTCATATCACCATCAAATGCAATCTCAATAGATACTAAAAAGTATAACTTTGTACAAGTTTGTAGTGATCAAGATACCGATTTATTACATATAGAGCTTAGTGTAACTAATGATGGTGAGCAGGGTGCTATTATATATGGTAAAAATGAGCTAGGACATCAAGAGGTATTACAGATAATAGAAGAATTTATTGCACATCATAAGGTACCATCGTTAGATGATTGGGAAATCGTGTTAGATTTAAGACCTGAGATGGAAAGCCTGTAAAGGATACTGTGGAGCTTATTATGCTATATACACCGAATAACATTTTGTATAAGTATATTCGCTATCGATTTAGACGGATTCAGATTCAGTGCAATATGTTATATGATATAGCACCAGAGGAAGAAGATGAGATTTGTCGTAATCTATTAAAAAAGCGAGCGAAGATATTAATTCCAGTTGGCATATTATATTTCTTGCTATTTGGAGTTATTTTTGCTTGGCTAGTAGGAACCAGTGAGGACTTAAATCCGTTAATGCAATGGGAATTAAGAGTGATAGACTATGTGATACCCATTTTAAATACCATTGATTTTAAGTGGTATGCATATTCTCTAGATCTATTATGGGTAGCAATTATATTAGCGCCTATAGCGATTATAAATGCATCTCCTTATATCATTTTTTCTTATATTGTAGATACTATATTGATACAACATGAGGTAAAAGCTTTAATCAAAACTTATTCTATAAATGAGTAATTAAGAATTTAGATTATATCGGTTTAAACTAGGAGAGGGTATTATGAGTAATCTGAAAGATTTTAATTGGACCGGATTTTGGAACGATGTTGACTATGCATTTGAATCCTATATAGGTAAACCTGTTACTGATGAGGATATTAAAGCAACTGAAGCAAATCTAGGGTATACATTGCCTGCAGCATATATTGAGCTACTTAAAAACCATAATGGTGGTGTAGTAAAGAAAAATTGTTTCATTAATGATGATGACGATTGTGTATACGTAACAGGTATATATGGCATCGATAGAGATAAGAAATACTCTCTTTTAGGTGAGATGGGGAATGAATTTTGGATTTCGAAAGTAAAATATCCCCCTATCGGTGTCGTTGTAGCCGATACGATTTCCGGTGGTCACGACATGATTTTCCTCGATTATCGTGAGTGTGGTCCAAGCGGTGAACCTAAGGTTGTACGGGTAGATCAAGAATGTGATTACTCCATGACTCCCTTAGCAGATAACTTTGGTGACTTTATTAAGAGCTTATATTTCAATATAGAAGAAATTACGGATGAAGAGTTTCAATCGTTAAGTGATGCGGAAAAGGTTAAGCTCCTTAATGAACAAGAGGGCATCGATTTCAAGCGTGCGATGGAGTTATTAACTAACATAGGCATTGATAATTTGTCGCCTATATTGTTAAGCGCCTTAGGACGTATGTATAATAATACTGGCCGCGCAGCAGAGGCTATTGATTTATTTGAACGTATCGATGAGGCACATCGCGATTGGTCTTGGTATTATCGTT
>ENA-OWOI01000465-OWOI01000465.1-gut-metagenome-genome-assembly--contig:-NODE-465-length-9315-cov-58.853107_pt1 | contig 9315 bp, 6 predicted proteins | sample MGYA00248258_ERZ651800 | MGnify/ENA primary metagenome ERZ651800 (study PRJEB26908, sample SAMEA4031704) | gut metagenome | biome: gut; feature: normal infant; material: stool | place: China | collected 2015 ...
CGCACGGCGCTCCACATCAACAGCACAATAATGAAAGTAAAAGGCCACGGCAGATACAGCATCGAAAGCCAGCTTAACGTCAGTGTGATGGCTAACGTGAGCAGCGACTCAAAAAGCAACCGTGGGTTGCGATGGCGCAGCAGATAGTGTGGTTTAAATAACAATCCCAGCGGCACCAGTGCCAGAGCGCCGATGGATTCTGACAGTACCCATATCAAAAATGCCCTGAGAGGATCGTCTCCGGGCGTCAGCAGGACAACCAGAACACCCCCCAACAGAGGCGGAACAATGGCGCTGCCGAGTGCCAGACGCAGCCAGTCAGCCAGATTTTGCAAGGGGTTATACCACGGCAGCAATTTACGTAGCAGCACTGCCCCGACCACGGCTTCAACAATATTGATGGTCGTCCAGGTCATGTTCAGCGAGCTGGTGGAAAAAAGCAGGATGGATGCGGCGATATTTCCCAGCGAGCAGCTCAGCGCAATTCCCGGCCACATGCGCCCGGCATGGCGATAAAACGCCACCATCATGATGGACGTCGGGAACCACAGTGGGGCGAGTTGGGTGCCAAACTGCGAAAGCTCAAGCGAGAAAAGGGTAAAGATAAACGAGACTAAACCTAAACTGACCAGGTGAAGCAGCGGGTGGGGCAGGGCAATTAATACATGCTGTGATTGTTTGCTCATTACCGCTTTATCCGCAAGACCTGGTCGCCAGTATTCGTTTCTGTGTTTATGCTAGTACAAAAGTTTTACATTTTATATGCGAATTGCTCATAAAGTGACGTAAAGGCGGATAATTTGCGCAACTGCGTATGACATTTTTTACCTTGTATAAAACTGATCAACGTAATTTGCCACCGGGAATTCTTCGTCAACAATTAACTCTGAGCGCGCGGCAGCGCTATTCGACTGGTATCAGGCGGATGAAATCCCTATAATTGCCGCGTTTGGCGCTTCGTCGCCCCCTTCCTAACATCCAGGTTAATCAGGTCGCTAAATATATGACTGATCAGTCTCATCAGTGCGTCATTATCGGTATCGCTGGCGCATCGGCTTCCGGCAAGAGTCTTATTGCCAGTACCCTTTATCGTGAATTGCGTGAGCAAGTCGGTGATGAACACATCGGCGTAATTCCCGAAGACTGCTATTACAAAGATCAAAGCCATCTGTCGATGGAAGAACGCGTTAAGACCAACTACGACCATCCCAGCGCGATGGATCACAGTCTGCTGCTTGAGCATTTACAAGCGTTGAAACGCGGCTCGGCAATTGACCTGCCGGTTTACAGCTATGTTGAACATACGCGTATGAAAGAAACGGTGACGGTTGAGCCGAAGAAGGTCATCATTCTCGAAGGCATTTTGTTGCTGACGGATGCGCGTTTGCGTGACGAACTTAACTTCTCCATTTTCGTTGATACCCCGCTGGATATCTGCCTGATGCGCCGCATCAAGCGTGACGTTAACGAGCGTGGGCGTTCAATGGATTCCGTGATGGCGCAATATCAAAAAACCGTGCGCCCGATGTTCCTGCAATTCATTGAGCCTTCTAAACAATATGCGGACATTATCGTGCCGCGCGGCGGGAAAAACCGCATCGCGATCGATATATTGAAAGCGAAAATAAGTCAGTTCTTTGAATAAGCTTGATAAATTGTGTACCGTTCAGTGATAACCTGGTATGCCCTTGACGTAATTGGCGTTAAGGGAGTGATGCGCGAAAGGAGAAAATGCCATGCGTCTGTGTGACCGAGATATTGAAGCCTGGCTTGATGAAGGCCGTTTGTCGATCAACCCACGTCCGCCAGTGGAGCGTATTAACGGCGCGACGGTGGATGTACGCCTGGGCAATAAATTTCGTACCTTCCGTGGTCACACGGCAGCGTTTATCGATCTGAGCGGTCCCAAAGATGAAGTGAGCGCCGCGCTTGACCGCGTGATGAGCGATGAGATCGTTCTCGACGAGGGCGAGGCGTTCTATCTTCACCCAGGAGAGCTGGCGCTGGCGGTGACGCTGGAGTCGGTGACGCTGCCAGCCGATCTGGTGGGCTGGCTGGACGGGCGTTCCTCTTTGGCGCGTCTGGGGCTGATGGTGCACGTCACCGCGCACCGTATCGATCCGGGCTGGTCTGGTTGCATTGTGCTGGAGTTCTACAACTCCGGTAAGCTGCCGCTGGCGCTGCGTCTGGGCATGTTAATTGGTGCGCTGAGCTTTGAGCCGCTTTCCGGCCCGGCGGCGCGACCTTACAACCGCCGTGAAGATGCGAAATATCGCAACCAGCAGGGCGCGGTAGCCAGCCGAATCGATAAAGACTAATTCAGGCCCATTGAGGATACCATGAGACGATTTCTGACGACGCTGATGATACTCCTGGTCGTGCTGGTGGCCGGGTTATCTGCGTTAGTGTTGCTGGTGAATCCGAATGATTTCCGCGACTATATGGTCAAGCAAGTTGCTGCACGTAGCGGTTATCAATTGCAGCTCGACGGGCCACTGCGTTGGCACGTCTGGCCGCAGCTTAGTATCCTCTCCGGGCGAATGTCTCTCACCGCCCAGGGCGCAAGCCAGCCACTGGTTCGCGCCGACAACATGCGTCTGGACGTGGCGCTTTTACCACTACTGAGTCATCAACTGAGCGTTAAGCAGGTGATGCTAAAAGGGGCAGTGATTCAACTGACGCCGCAGACGGAAGCGGTGCGCAGTGAAGACGCTCCGGTTGCACCGCGCGACAATACCTTGCCGGATCTGTCAGACGATCGCGGATGGTCGTTTGATATATCCAGTCTTAAGGTGGCGGACAGCGTGCTGGTGTTCCAGCATGAAGATGACGAGCAGGTGACAATCCGCAATATTCGCCTGCAAATGGAACAAGATCCCCAACATCGTGGTTCATTTGAGTTCTCCGGGCGGGTTAATCGCGATCAGCGCGATCTCACGATATCCCTTAACGGTACGGTAGATGCTTCTGATTATCCGCATGATTTAACGGCGGCTATTGAACAAATTAACTGGCAGTTGCAGGGTGCAGATTTACCAAAACAAGGTATTCATGGGCAGGGGAGTTTCCAGGCCCAGTGGCAGGAGTCACATAAACGCCTTTCATTTAACCAAATCAGCTTGACCGCCAATGACAGCACGCTGAGCGGGCAAGCACAGGTCACGCTGACAGAGAAACCTGAATGGCAGCTGAGACTGCAATTCCCGCAACTGAATCTTGACAACCTCATCCCGCTTAATGAAACAGCGAATGGTGAAAACGGTGCCGCGCAGCAGGGGCAGAGCCAATCAACATTGCCGCGCCCGGTCATTTCTTCGCGTATTGATGAACCGGCATATCAGGGACTGCAAGGCTTTACGGCTGATATTTTGTTGCAGGCCAGTAACGTGCGCTGGCGCGGAATGAATTTTACAGATGTTGCCACGCAAATGACCAACAAGTCGGGTTTGCTGGAAATTACTCAACTGCAGGGCAAGCTTAACGGTGGACAGGTTTCACTGCCGGGCACGCTGGACGCGACATCAATAAATCCGCGGATAAACTTCCAGCCACGGCTGGAGAACGTTGAGATTGGTACCATTCTGAAGGCGTTTAACTATCCGATTTCGTTGACCGGAAAGATGTCACTGGCTGGTGATTTCTCCGGTGCTGACATAGATGCCGACGCATTCCGCCACAACTGGCAAGGACAGGCACATGTCGAAATGACCGACACGCGCATGGAAGGGATGAACTTCCAGCAGATGATTCAGCAAGCGGTAGAGCGTAATGGCGGTGAGGTGAAGGCCGCTGAAAACTTTGATAACGTGACGCGGCTTGACCGCTTTACCACCGATTTGACGTTGAAGGATGGCGTCGTGACGTTAAACGACATGCAAGGTCAATCGCCTGTGCTGGCGCTGACAGGGGAAGGCATGTTGAATCTGGCAGATCAAACCTGCGACACCCAGTTTGATATTCGGGTCGTGGGTGGCTGGAACGGGGAAAGCAAACTGATTGATTTCCTCAAAGAAACGCCAGTACCGCTGCGGGTTTATGGCAACTGGCAGCAACTCAATTACAGTCTGCAAGTGGATCAGTTACTGCGCAAACATCTACAGGACGAAGCGAAACGTCGCCTGAATGACTGGGCCGAGCGGAATAAAGATTCCCGCAATGGCAAAGATGTGAAGAAGTTGCTGGAGAAGATGTAGGTTACCAGGTGACCAGTCCTGTAGGCCTGATAAGACGCGTAAAGCGTCGCATCAGGCGTTCGTGGCGGCATCATTATATTCTGAATATGTAAGATCGAAGGCTGTTCCGTTCACTTGATGTTCCTCACTACTATGGAACGCTCAAGCCGGTGAACGTGCCAGGGTGGCTCAATCTCCACCACCCTGGCAACCCGGGCTCCCGGCGGTAAATCGCCGCTGGCGCGGTTCCCTCATCTTATTCCTTTCGGCTATCGGGTAAAATGACCGATACCATCACACCTCGTACTCCATCTCGCCATCCTTACGCAGTGGAATAATCTGCACCTTCTGCACGCGATGGCTTTCCACCTGCAACGTTTTAAGCAAATAATCCCCCACCTGAACTTCTTCGCCAGGTTTTGGAATACGCTGTAAATATTCCATCAACAGCCCGGCAATGGTGTGATATTCACGTTTTTCATCCAGCGGCAGCGGCACATATTGCACCAGATCTTCCAGCGGCATATGACCATTCGCCGTCCAGGAACCGTCCGCATTCTTCTGAATATCATGGCGGGCGTCGATCTCTTCCACTTCGTTCGGTAAGTTACCGGCAATGGTTTCAGTGACGTCACTTAATGTCACAATCCCTTCCACCGAGCCAAACTCATCCACCACAAAAGCAAAGTGCGTGCGGGCATTACGGAACTGCTCCAGGGCAGGTAACAACGGCAAGGTTTCCGGGAACACCAGCGGCTGGCGAATCAACACCCGCAGGTTGAGCGGTTCGCCGCGCAGTGACTGTTGTAGCAGGTCGATAACGTGAACAACACCGAGCAAATCTTCTGCATCATCACCGTCGGTAACCACCAGCCGCGTATGCTGATTTCGCTCCAGTAACTGGCGGATCTCGTCTTCCGGCGCGTTGAGATCGATATGCTCAATATCGTGGCGCGACGTCATAATGCTGCTGACGGTACGCTGGTTAAGATTAAGTACCCGCTCAATCATCCGCCGTTCCTGCGGATTAAAGATCTGCTGGTTACCATGATCCACCAGCATGGACGCGGTTTCGGCGTCCAGTTCCGCATCTTCTTTTTGCCCGCTAAGCAGGCGCATTACCGCTTCGGTAGTCCGCTGGCGTAGCGTCTGGTTAGCGGAAAGAAAACGTCGCCGGTTAAAGATAGCCAACTGATTGAGTGCCTCGATCATCACCGAGAAACCAATGGCAGCGTACAGGTAGCCTTTCGGAATGACGAAGCCGAAACCTTCTGCCACCAGGCTAAAGCCAATCATCAACAGGAAGCTTAAGCAGAGAATAACGATGGTCGGGTGGCTATTAACGAACTGGGTTAACGGCTTGCTGGCCATCAACATCAGGCTGATAGCGATAACCACGGCGGCCATCATGACCAGTAAATGGTCGACCATCCCGACGGCGGTAATCACTGAGTCGAGTGAGAAAATGGCGTCCAGTACCACAATTTGCGTCACCACGCCCCAGAACTTCGCACCTTTGCGTTGTGTGGGATTATTGCTGTCTTTCCCTTCCAGCCGTTCGTTAAGCTCCATCGTGGCTTTGAACAACAGGAAGAAACCACCAAACAGCATGATTAAGTCGCGGGCGCTAAAGGTAAACGAGCGGAAGCTGAACAGCGGTTGAGTCAGGGTGACCAGCCAGGAGATTGACGCCAGCAGTAACAGGCGCATTAACATCGCCAGCAGCAGCCCGGTAACCCGTGCGCGGTCGCGCTGCTTCGGCGGTAGTTTTTCGGCGAGGATGGCAATAAAGACCAGGTTATCAATGCCGAGGACCAGTTCGATCACAATCAGCGTGATTAACCCGGCCCAGATAGACGGATCGGCAATCCATTCCATAGTAAGTACAAAACCTATTCGTTGTATGACAAATGTCACAATTCGATCATGGATAAATCGGGGCAAAAATGCAATGTTGCAGCACTATTTATCTCATATTATTTGAGGATAATAACCTCACATTATCCCTGAATTAAAAGAGGTAATAATAAAACATTATTTAAGAAATATCGCATGTGGAGACGCAATATTAAATATTGTCAACCTAAAGAAACTCCTAAAAACCATATTGAATGACACTTAATATAATTCTTAAAAATAGCCAATTGCCGAATTGTTACCTTGCCTGCTATTCCGTTAGCTGTAACACTTCCTCCTGCATTATTGGAGAGCCAATATTCAATTACCATAATGTCACCTTATATTCGGAAGTTAATTTCCGCAATAACCCTTTCTCATCAACGATTGTATGCAGAGAGGGTTTGAAAAATTAAGCTAAATCAGTGTATTGGTAGCTAAAAAGCCAGGGGCGGTAGCGTGTCTGGATGCCTGAAAGACCAGTCTGAATTATTCTGTCAATAGCCTGCGGATGAAATCAATTTTTTTAGGACTGATGCCAGTTAAATTTGTATTCAATTAACTGCAAGGTAAATGTGCATGGCGACATTGCTATTAATAGTGCACAGGATAATTACTCTGCCAAAGTGATAAATAAACAATGATGAAATCCAAAATGAAATTGATGCCATTATTGGTGTCAGTAACCTTGATAAGCGGTTGCACAGTACTTCCGGGCAGCAATATGTCGACGATGGGCAAAGACGTCATCAAACAGCAGGACGCTGATTTCGATCTCGACAAAATGGTGAATGTTTATCCGCTGACCCCGCGCCTGATTGACCAATTACGCCCACGCCCGAATGTAGCGCGCCCCAATATGACGCTGGAAAGTGAGATCGCGAATTACCAGTATCGCGTCGGGCCGGGCGACGTTCTGAATGTCACCGTCTGGGATCACCCGGAACTCACCACGCCAGCCGGTCAGTACCGCAGCTCCAGCGACACCGGCAACTGGGTACAGCCTGACGGCACTATGTTTTATCCGTATATCGGCAAGGTTCACGTAGTGGGGAAAACGCTCGCTGAAATCCGCAGTGATATTACCGGGCGCTTAGCAACGTACATCGCTGACCCGCAGGTGGACGTTAATATCGCCGCCTTCCGCTCACAAAAGGCCTATATCTCAGGTCAGGTGAATAAATCCGGTCAACAGGCGATCACCAACGTGCCACTGACCATTCTCGATGCCATCAACGCCGCAGGTGGCCTGACCGACACCGCTGACTGGCGCAACGTGGTGCTAACACACAATGGTCGTGAAGAACGCATTTCTTTGCAGGCGCTGATGCAAAACGGCGACCTCAATCAGAACCGACTGCTTTACCCCGGCGATATTCTCTACGTGCCGCGTAATGATGATCTGAAAGTATTTGTGATGGGTGAAGTGAAGAAACAGAGCACCCTGAAAATGGACTTTAGCGGTATGACCCTGACTGAAGCCCTGGGCAATGCTGAAGGTATCGACATGACCACCTCCAACGCCAGCGGCATCTTTGTCATTCGTCCGTTGAAAGGCGAGGGCGGGCGTAACGGCAAGATTGCCAATATCTACCAGCTGGATATGTCCGATGCCACGTCGCTGGTGATGGCGACAGAATTCCGCCTGCAACCTTATGACGTGGTGTATGTCACCACCGCCCCGGTTTCCCGCTGGAACCGTCTGATCAATCAGTTGCTGCCAACTATTAGCGGTGTCCGTTACATGACGGATACAGCCAGCGACATTCATAACTGGTAATCGTCATGTTTAACAACATCTTAGTTGTCTGTGTCGGCAATATTTGCCGTTCCCCGACGGCGGAACGCTTACTGCAACGTTATCACCCGGAGCTGAAAGTGGAGTCCGCTGGACTCGGCGCGCTGGTCGGTAAGGGCGCTGATCCTACCGCTATCAGCGTCGCCGCAGAACATCAACTGTCTCTGGAAGGTCACTGTGCACGGCAAATCAGCCGCCGCCTGTGTCGCAACTATGACCTGATTTTGACCATGGAAAAGCGCCATATCGAACGCTTATGCGAGATGGCACCTGAGATGCGCGGCAAAGTGATGCTGTTTGGTCACTGGGATAACGAATGTGAAATCCCCGATCCGTATCGCAAAAGCCGGGAAACGTTTGCAGCGGTGTACACATTACTTGAACGGTCTGCCCGCCAGTGGGCGCAGGCATTGAACGCAGAGCAGGTATAAGAATGACAGAAAAAGTAAAACAACATGCCGCTCCGGTAACGGGCAGTGATGAAATCGATATTGGTCGCCTGGTCGGCACCGTCATTGAAGCGCGCTGGTGGGTGATTGGCATCACCGCTGTATTTGCCCTCTGTGCTGTGGTTTACACTTTCTTCGCCACGCCGATTTATAGTGCCGACGCACTGGTACAAATCGAACAAAACAGCGGCAATTCGTTAGTGCAGGACATTGGCTCGGCATTAGCCAACAAACCGCCTGCATCGGACGCCGAGATCCAGTTGATTCGTTCGCGTCTGGTGCTTGGTAAAACGGTGGACGATCTAGACCTCGATATTGCGGTGAGCAAAAACACGTTCCCGATTTTCGGTGCGGGTTGGGATCGCCTGATGGGACGTCAGAACGAGACGGTGAAAGTGACCACCTTTAACCGCCCGAAAGAGATGGCGGACCAGGTGTTTACGCTTAATGTGCTGGATGACAAAAACTACACTCTGAGCAGTGATGGCGGCTTTAGCGCCCGTGGGCAAGCGGGCCAGATGCTGAAAAAAGAAGGCGTCACGCTGATGGTTGAAGCCATTCACGCCCGCCCGGGCAGTGAGTTTACCGTCACCAAATACTCCACGTTGGGGATGATCAACCAACTGCAAAACAGCCTGACGGTAACGGAGAACGGCAAAGACGCAGGCGTACTGAGCCTGACTTATACCGGTGAAGATCGCGAACAGATCCGCGACATTCTTAACAGCATCGCCCGTAACTATCAGGAACAAAATATTGAGCGCAAATCGGCGGAAGCGTCGAAAAGCCTCGCCTTCCTCGCGCAACAGTTACCGGAAGTACGTAGCCGCCTTGATGTTGCCGAAAACAAACTGAATGCCTTCCGTCAGGATAAAGATTCTGTTGATCTGCCGCTGGAAGCGAAAGCGGTGCTCGATTCGATGGTGAACATCGACGCGCAGTTGAACGAACTGACCTTTAAAGAGGCGGAAATCTCCAAGCTGTACACCAAAGTTCACCC
>ENA-OWOI01000471-OWOI01000471.1-gut-metagenome-genome-assembly--contig:-NODE-471-length-9175-cov-3.002198_pt1 | contig 9175 bp, 9 predicted proteins | sample MGYA00248258_ERZ651800 | MGnify/ENA primary metagenome ERZ651800 (study PRJEB26908, sample SAMEA4031704) | gut metagenome | biome: gut; feature: normal infant; material: stool | place: China | collected 2015 ...
TAATGGGAGGTTTTCACACTATTCCTGATTATTCTATAAATGATAATCATTTATAGAATAATCAGGAATAGTGTGAAAACCTCCCATTGATATCTTAGGTTCTTTATCAAAACTTAAAGTTTTAACAACATAATCTGTTTCTGCTGCATTAAGTTCAGAGCATATATAAGCACTCTCCCAGTCAGCATATCCATCAAAAATAAATGTAAGTATTTCTTTTTTCATTATTCAGCACATCCTTTCTTAAATATTGTATATAAAAAAAGATGACACCTATATGTCATCTTTATAAATTTCATTCATATTTTTTATTCGTAATTTTACTTTTTCTTTTAATTGTAGTGGCGATATAACTTTAACTTTATCCTGCATGGTTATAACCAAATCTGCTGTCCAATCTAAATCACTTACTTGAAATATTATGAACCCATTTTCTTCATTGCTATTCCTATGAAAAAATTTCGCATCAATTTTATCTGTTAAAAAAAACTCATTAATAACGTCATACTCTAAAGCAACATTATATAATATTCTTGAATCTTCTGGATGAAATAAATCAGCACCAAAATCATTCCTAAAGTCAATTTTTTCAATTGACTTGTAATTAAAATTTATATTTAAAATTTTATATGAAACAATTCTATTGACCTTAAACAAACGAAATTCATTATTTTCCTCACAAAAGCCATATAAATACCAATATGATTGCTTAAAAACAAGTTTATATGGATGAACAATTCTCATTTTTCTAGAGTTTTTAGAAATATATTCAATACAAGTACATTTGTGATTTTCTATTGCTTCATGCAAATGTAAAACCTTTTCCTGTGTAATACTATCTTTAAACCATGATGATAAATCAATTAAATAGTCACTTTCTGAAAATATAGTCTTTGTTTCTTCTGGTATTATCTTTGCCATAAGATTTATTAAGTCATTATTTTTATTAATGCTCATCAATCCAGAAAGTGCAGTAAAAATATTTTTTATATCATTCCTAGAAAAAATGCTTTTTTTATATTTATATCCTTCAACAACTGATACTCCTCCACCAATACCTGAATATGTAACTATAGGAATTCCAGCTTTATTTAATGTATCTAAATCACGAAAAATTGTACGCTTAGAAACTTCAAATCTTTCTGCCAGCTCTTTTATTGTAATTCTATCTGTATTAACTAGTATATTTAATATTCCTAACAACCTATCAATCTTCATAGCAGTACACTTTCTATCAATTATTTATTAAAAATTAAAAACAATTTATATTTATAATTATATATCATAAATACTTTATATTAGTATCCAAAACTCCATTTCAGTATTTTTGATAAATTTAATTCCACCTTATTCTCTAAGGTGTGGTGATATAAAAAAACTATACCACCACTTTCAGAGGCATATACTATATCTGAGCGACAAATCGAGATTTGTATGTTAGTAAACTAAATCTTTCTATACTAATTTAAAGTGTTTAATAATTTGATTATATCTATCTTCTAAATTGCTATTTTCTTTTCTAATAAAACATTTAAATCCACTATTCAAAAAATCATTATAGTGCTCTAAACTATTTACTTTTTTAATGCATTTCTTAAAATTCTCTAAATTTAGTTCTGGATTTTCTGTTTTCATTATTTGATCAAGAATAAATAATTTGTCTGGATCTTTTCTATTAAAAAATTCATCTACAGACATACACTGTGGTGATAATAAGATACCCACATGATTATAATCTGATATTTTATGTAAAATATCCACTGGAATATTAGTATCAACAACAACCTTCTGATTTTTTGATAATTCTATTAAATCTTCAATTTCAAAAGGAGTAATTTCAACTTGTCCACCTGCAATCCATGCATCATACTCTTCTGGTGTTCGAGATACATATTCCTCCCAACTTTTCATAGTTTTAAAATAACATAAATTGGGGTATTCTTTAGGTTTTACTTTTCTTAGAACTTTATCAAGATTATAATTTTCACCACAAAAATAAAGACCTAATCTATCTGATATCATTTTTACAATAGTTGATTTACCAGCATAAGCAGTACCATTGATAAAATAAACATTATTTAATTTATATTTTATTTCTTCATAATTCATAAATCACTCTCCAATTCAAATTACAACTTTTCAATCTACTTCACTTATTGAAATTTATCAATCACATTCTGATTCTTCACATGAATTTAATATTGCATATACATAAGTATCCCAGTATATAGGATGTCCATTAGCATCTTTATGAAAAGAAACGTTTTTTCTAAAATATGCTTCACGATTCATACCAATTTTCTCCATAACCTTCCATGAAGGTATGTTTTGAGGAGCACATTCTGCATAAATACGATGAATACCTTTATTAAACATATATTCTATTACCGCTTTGCCGGCCTCACTTCCATATCCCTTATTCTGATAGTTCTCATTTAAAACATATCCAAGTTCTCTTGCCTTAAAATCCCTTTTTCCTAAATAAATATTTCCAATAACCTTATGTTCTTTTTTCAACTCAATTGCATAGAATTCATCGCTTTGTGATCTGAATTCTATCTCTTTTTTCGCCTTCTCTAAAGTAAAATCTGGATATGACTCAAATTCTGCATTAACTCGCTGCATCATATATTCGCATAAATCCTTCTCGTCACTCAATTCAAAATTACGAATAATCAAATCCTTTATCTCAATTTTCATTTATATATTCTCCCTTATCAGTTAAATTTGCGTTTCAATTTAAAATTAACATTTCTAACAAATTACATAATTACATTATAATTCTATTAAAGTGTGTTGTACATCATTATATAAATGAGAAAGTTAATGTACCTTTTACTTTCCTCTAATAAAAATATGGTCTTCTTCATAATAAACATTTTTATTATTTTAAATGTCCATTATAAAGAAGACCACATCAAACTACATACTGCTTCTAGTTGTTTTCTAAATTTTATAGTTCATATTAATTTGCATATACTCTTTCTAGCTATAAATATTATAACAGATTCTATTTAAATATATTGCAGCATAAGTCATAATAACGTTGCCTGTCAGCCAATCCATTAGTCCCGCCATTAACTTTTTTAGTTATGGTTATGCAGTCTGCTCCTTTATCACATACAGTATTCATGTTGTTTTTATACCACCAAAACCCTGCACTAGTCCATGGATAATTATCAGCAACATAGTCTACACCTTTCATAACAAATTGGTCTGGTAAATAGTTTGCTAGAGCTTGATAATTAGAACGTCCAGTTAACTGTAAATAGCCTGCACCTTTATACTTTTTTCCATCACCTGTTTGTGCATTTCCTAAATCTCTTCTTCCTTCATAAGCCTGTCCCGAAGCTAATTCTTTCGTATAAATTCCACAAGCACTCTCATGGCTGCACTGACTTATAAAATGTCTTATCCTTTCTGGTGTATTAATATTAAATTTTTGTAGACAGTTATTTAAATCTTTCACTACAAAATCACTTACATTTTTCCATCCAACAGCATTTAATTGCTCCTTAGTAACTAAGCTATCTTTTATCCATACACCATTTGAATTGAATTTATAGGACTTGCCATCTATTATATAAGCACCATCTACATACATTTCTCCCTGATGCCCATTAGATTTCTCCTCAAGATAATACCATTCTCCTTTATCCTGTAACCAGCCTTTCTGCATTACACCATCTTTATTTAAATAAAACCATCTACTTTCTACTTGAGCCCATCCTATAGCCATAGTTCCATTAGGATATAAATAGTACCAATTATTCTCTACTTGCTGCCATCCTTTTAACAGTTTTCCATCTTCCTCTAAGCACCATTTCCATACTTTAGACATAACTCTCTCCTCCTTGTTACATAATATGAAAAATATATTAATTATGTTCTTTAAAACAAAGATAAGCAGCCACTAAAGCTACAATAATTGATGTTTATCAACTATATCTTTACTAAAAAAGAATACTGTAATCATTATGTAAATTTCGAGATAGCTCATATCTAATGCTACAAATAATATAGTTTGTATTAGGATGATGCTTTTACATTTTCAATTAGAGATCGTGTATAAGTTCTTCTAGTGCTGATGTTCCGTCAGATATAATAGAATTAGTCTGTAAATCTATCTTATTAATTGGAATTCACCTCTTTAAAATTAATCAAACTAAAATATGTGGAACATTAAACCCTTCATTTTCAGCTACTTCAATGAAATTTTCCCCATCAATATGTATGCAATAAACATTTTTCCTTAGTTCTCTTGGAACCTTTTCACATAATACCCTTAGTGAAGTATGAACATTACCTTCACAATCATTTAAGCATGTATCATGATATACTATATTACCGTCTTTTAAAAATGGTACAATATCAAAATTTGTTTCATATGTATCACTACTATAAAAAATATCATTACCTTCATCAAATTTTAGTGTATAAGAATAGGTGTTTAATCTTTTATTATGTTTTGATAGTGATGCTGAAAATTCTAGCCCTAATTTATCTATTTTGACATTTTTACAATCATCAATTATAAAGCTTTCTCCTTCACACATAGATGTTAATTCTAAGAACTGTTTTAAAACACTTTTCTCATGGAAATATATTTTACTGCATATATGATATTTCCAAAAACAAAATCCAACAAAACTGCTTAGTGATCCCACATGATCACCATGCATATGAGTAATAAGTATGCGTATTTCCTTTATGCCATCAATCAAGTTAGTTTCAATAATTCTTTAAAAAACGCCCTCTCCGCAATCAATTAAAAGAAGAACTTCATTCTTTATAATGTATGCACTTGTATTTCCTTCTTTCACATTATATCCAGAGCCTCTTCCTATAAATTTCAGTTTGTTCATTTCTAATACTCCTTTCTATTACATATGCTATTTAATTAAAATACTTCATTTAATTAATTTATAAACGTATATTCTATATAATTATCGTTGTATTATACCATTTCACTTTAATTTTTCAGATAATATTTAATTTTAGTTATATATTATATTTTAACTAAGTTTATATGAATAAAATCTTTTGTTTTACTCTTTCGTTTATTAACTTTTAGTATAAAAAAGCATTATCAGATATTTTTATTTATCTAATAATGCTATTATTCTTCATTATTTTAAATTTCTTGTTTTAGACATGATTTTAAATCATCATCTGGTATACTTATTGGCTTTAAGTCAAATGTATCAACTAAATATTGAAGAACATTTGGACTAAAGAATGCTGGAAGTGATGGTCCTATATACATCCCCTTTATTCCTAAGGATAATAGTGCAAGCAAATCTGCAACAGCTTTTTGTTCATACCATGATAATATTATAGAAAGTGGTAAGCTGTTTACATCAGTTTCAAATGCATCTGCAAGTACTGTTGCTATTCTCACTGCAGAATATACATCATTACATTGACCAACATCAAGAAGTCTTGGAAGCCCTGCAACTTCCCCAAAATTAATCTTATTAAATCTATATTTGCCACATGCAAGTGTTAAGATAATACAGTCTTCTGGAACCTTAGTAGCAAATTCAGTATAATAATTTCTTCCTGGCCTAGCACCATCACATCCACCTATTACAAAGAAGTGCCTTATTTTGCCGTCTTTAACTGCACTAACAATTTCTTCTGCATGACTTAATGTTGCATGATGACCAAAACCTACAAGTATTTCATGTGGCTCTTGATCTTCCTTAAATCCTCCAAGTTCTAAAGCTTTTTCTATTATTGGAGTAAAATCTTTCTGACCATTTTCATTTTTGCCTATAAATTGCACTCCGTCCCATCCCACTACATTGGTGGTAAATATTCTATCTTTGTAAGAATCTCTTGGCTTCATCAGACAGTTTGTAGTCATTAAAATACATCCTGGAATGTTGTCAAATTCTTTCTGTTGGTCCTGCCATGCTCCTCCATAGTTTCCTACAAGATGCTTATATTTTTTTAGTTCAGGATATCCATGACAAGGTAACATTTCTCCATGAGTATATATATTTATGCCCTTACCTTCTGTCTGCTCAAGAATCATCTCCAAATCCTTCAAATCATGTCCTGAGACTATTATAAAAGGACCTTTTTTAATATGTACATTAACCTTATGAGGTTCTGGATTTTTATAAACAGTAGTATTAGCTTCATCTAATTTTTTCATTACAGCAATGCTCATTTCACCTGTTCTCATAGTCCATCTTATAAGGTCTTCAACAGTTAAATTGTCATCACATACTGCTTCAAGAGCCCTCACATAAAAGTTATCAACTTCATCATCATAATATCCAAGTTCCCTTGCCTGATGTCCATATGCACTTATTCCTTTTAATCCATATACTATAGTCTGCCTTAGTGAACGTATGTCAGGGTCTAACTCTTTATCATACATAATTCCTGCTATTTTTGAATCCTTAAGCATCTCAGACTTGCTGTCGCTTAGGGTATATGTAACATGCGCAGTATCATTTTTAATTTTTCCAACTTTCTTTTTTAATTCATCTTTTATTTTTTGAGACTGTTTGAGCATTTCAACATGAACATCAGCATCAAAATTGACATTTGTAAGTGTTGTAAATAAGCTGTTTTCAATAAAACTAACTATTGATTTATCTACATTTTCACCTTTATTAATTATTTCATTTGCATAGCAACTTATTCCTTTTATCTGAAATATCAATAAATCCTGAAGGTTTGCAACTTCTGGTGTTTTGCCGCATACGCCAAGCTTAGTGCACCCTTTTCCCCCTGCTGTTTGCTCACACTGATAACAAAACATTGGATATTCAATATCCATATTATTTCCCATAACTATTTCCACTCCTATCTTTATTTTTATGTTCTTCTTTATTAAAGCATTAGAAATCACCAACATAGCCTAATACCATAATTAATAATTATTATAACTAATTGTTTAGGCTATTAATTCAGATATATAAATTCTTTTGCTATTTCTATATTTCCTTAATTTAATTCAGTTTATTCAATATTTTAATTGGTTAAAGAACTCTAATTAATAAGTTTTGTTTTAACTAGAGTATGTGAATTATCAGTCTCATAAGTACATGTAATTAATTTCATTATCTTGTCACCCTTATTAAGATTAACATCTCTTTTGAATACTGAACGTGCTTCACATACTTTTATATAATCTAACAATTCTTCACATGCGTAATGATTAATGTCTATTGTCTTGGCATCGCATCAACTACATAAATAGATGGATTATTATTTGCATAGCTATGGAGATAATATTTATTATAAGAATGTTGTGTTATAGAATAATTTATTATACTGTTATCAAAGCCTTTATCATTTTATGAAAAGTACTAGATAAACTTTCTCTAAATTTATTCATATCAAAATTGTATCCTGGGCAACTTTTATTTACGCCTTCAACTTCCCTATGACCTATAACTTTATCTATTGGTATACTATATTTATTCATAAATATTTTACATAGTCTATACAAGGATTTTCTTTGTTCTTCTGAAGGATAATTCAAATCAAAATTTCCTGACATACAAATTCCTATTGATATATTATTCAGCCCTTTAGTATGAGCTCCTACATGCATTCCTCTTCCTTCTATTATTCGTCCATCCTCTTCTATAAAATAGTTATATCCAATCCCTTTCCATCCCAAGGATTTATGGTATTCATGAGTTTTATAAACATCCCATCCTATTTCTCCAGTATGATGAATAACTATATAGCTTGGATTTTTTAAGATTTCAAGGTCGCCATCAAATTTAAGCATAGCTTTTTTAATATATTTCTTCATTAAGCCTCCATACACCATATTTAAATACTTTATAAATATATTATGCTTGCTAAGATAATTTGGAGTTGATTTTTTATCAATTTTCCCTAACTATAGTTTTTCCATTGCCCCCTCTTGTTTCTGCTATAAGATCAACAACATACGCTATTTGCCATTGGAGGTTTAAAAAATGTGGATAAATATATAATAATTGGATACCCCCCCTAATTAGGGTGAGTATGCTACAAGCCTATAATCCTCTTATCTTGCTCATCATGAATATAGTTCCATGTTTTATGAGTGAAAGTCAATGTTGATGCATCAGTATATTCTGCTTCAATAAAAGCTGAAATTATAACATATTTCTTAGAATTAATTTCAGCATAACTAGTGTTATATTGTTAATTTGAATATCACTTGAATTTCTATTTCAAAATCGCATTTATTTTTATTCTCTTTTTTTAATCTCATTTTCAATATTATTGCCATAGGTATAAACAGTAGTAATGATAAAGCATTTATATTTGCTGATCATTTTTAAATTAGGATAAAAAAAGATATGTAATGCAAGCCCGTTATGCATTACGTATCTTTTTATTTTAATATCTCACTTAATTTCAGCTAAATAAGTAAATTCTTAAGAATATGAATTCTAAAATTCTTAAAAATTTAGGAATTTTAGAATTTTTATACTTTAATTAATTATTACCATTAGATACCCAATTATGATTTTGCCTATAATTAACTACAACTGCTTTTTTCATATGTTCATTTAATTTTCTCATATACACAATTAATGTACAAATCTCACTAATCATTGCTAATAAAAGAGAAATACCTGTGATACATATTAATTTAAATATTGTTATATAAAGCTCATTTACCATGACTAACCCTCCAAAATAATGTCTTTATTAAATCTATTTCCAAAACATTATTTTCTAATCACTTTATAATAACTTTCACCTATTTATTTTCAATTTCAATGCCAGCTAGCTTCATTAAATACACAACATTTTTTGTATTTGAAACTCAAGTTTTCAATGACTTATTCAATTGGTGAATTTTCAAAACTAACAAATTTAAGCATTTATACATTACGCTATTATGAACAAGAACAATTAATAACTCCTAATCGAAAAAGTAATGAAAGAAGATATTATACTGAGGATAATCTAAGATGGATAGAATTCATTCACCGATTAAAAGATACTGGCATGCCTATAAAAGATATTCAGCAATATGCAAAATTACGTGCCATTGGCAAATCTACTATGAAAACTCAAATGAACATGTTAATAGAACACAAATCTTTTCTTGAATCTCAAATTAATACTCTTAATAACCACATGAAAAAGCTAAATGATAAAATAGATTACTATGCATCTGAAAGATCGGAAGCGCACACGTCTG
>ENA-OWOI01000473-OWOI01000473.1-gut-metagenome-genome-assembly--contig:-NODE-473-length-9133-cov-72.893441_pt1 | contig 9133 bp, 7 predicted proteins | sample MGYA00248258_ERZ651800 | MGnify/ENA primary metagenome ERZ651800 (study PRJEB26908, sample SAMEA4031704) | gut metagenome | biome: gut; feature: normal infant; material: stool | place: China | collected 2015 ...
CACGGTTCAGCTATTTTATGAGGAATCTAAGGATAATGAACCTTTAGCGAATATACATTTTCAAGCAATAGGTTCTGATTTTTTAACGTTTGTTAATGCCTGCCAGGAACATGATGACAACAGCTTAAAATTATTTGCTTCGCTGTTAATTTCACTTTCATATTCTAGTGCCTACGCAGATTTATCAGAAACAGTGTATATTAATGAAAATAATGAGAGCTACCTGAAAGCTCAGTTTGAAAAATTATCTCAACGTGATATGAAGAAGTACCTGGGAGAGATGAAGCGTCTGGCTGATGGGGGAGAAATGAATTTTGATGGCTATCTGGATAAGATGTCACATCTGGTGAATGAAGGAACGCTCGATCCTGATATTTTAAGCAAAATGCGAGATGCTGCACCACAATTAATTAGCTTCGCGAAGTCGTTTGACCCAACCTCAAAGGAAGAGATTAAAATACTTACAGACACTTCTAAATTAATTTATGATTTGTTCGGGGTTAAATCGGAGAAATAATATGTGAAGTTCTTCGATAGTATGGAAGGCATTATATAAAAGGACCCAATATTTATTGGGTTCTTTTTTCTCTATCAATGCTATTAGCAGGGAGATATATCACCAGAGTTTAATGTGTGATTTTTTATTTATCGTCGAACCTGGATTGTTTATCATTGGCCTTAACAAAGTTAACGGCTAATAAGATTATTTCCATCACTTCGTGAGAGCTTCATGCCTTGAGAGGATCTCAATTTTCTTTTGCAATGAGACAGGCGCTTCCTGTTGTTATGGTATAGTACCCCGCTATTGAGCCTCCTGAACAGTGATGCTGAATAACATAACCCAATGATATATCGATAAAATAATCTCTACATTTGAAAATGCACGGTAATTCTGAAATGCAAAAAATCAACCAAACCAGCGCAATGCCTGAAAAAACTGACGTTCACTGGAGTGGTCGGTTTAGCGTTGCACCAATGCTCGACTGGACGGACAGACATTGCCGCTATTTCTTGCGTCTGCTTTCCCGCAATACGTTGCTGTATACCGAAATGGTGACCACAGGGGCGATTATTCACGGTAAAGGTGATTACCTGGCGTACAGTGAAGAAGAACATCCGGTAGCGTTGCAACTCGGCGGTAGCGATCCGGCGGCGCTGGCGCAGTGTGCAAAGCTGGCAGAAGCGCGCGGATATGATGAGATCAACCTGAATGTCGGCTGCCCGTCTGACCGGGTGCAGAACGGCATGTTTGGTGCGTGTCTGATGGGTAATGCGCAGCTGGTTGCCGACTGCGTGAAAGCGATGCGCGATGTGGTGTCGATTCCAGTGACGGTGAAAACGCGTATTGGCATCGATGACCAGGACAGCTATGAATTTCTCTGCGATTTCATCAACACCGTTTCCGGCAAAGGCGAGTGTGAGATGTTTATCATCCACGCACGTAAAGCCTGGCTTTCGGGGTTAAGCCCGAAAGAAAACCGTGAAATCCCGCCGCTCGATTATCCGCGTGTGTATCAACTGAAGCGTGACTTTCCGCATCTGACAATGTCGATTAACGGTGGTATCAAGTCGCTGGAAGAGGCCAAAGCACACCTGCAACATATGGATGGCGTGATGGTCGGGCGCGAGGCGTATCAGAATCCGGGTATTCTGGCGGCGGTAGACCGGGAGATCTTTGGTTCCTCGGATACCGATGCCGATCCGGTGGCGGTAGTGCGCGCCATGTATCCGTACATTGAGCGTGAACTCAGCCAGGGGACGTATCTCGGCCATATTACCCGGCATATGTTGGGCTTGTTCCAGGGTATTCCTGGCGCGCGGCAGTGGCGGCGTTATTTAAGTGAAAATGCCCATAAAGCGGGTGCAGACATTAATGTGCTGGAACACGCGCTCAAACTGGTGGCGGATAAGCGTTAACTTTTCACCAAAAAGTAGTCAAATTCACCACGCCCTGCGCACCGTCGCGGGGCGTTTTGCTGTTAAATCAATAGATTATTTTTGGCATGATTCTTGTAATGCCAGCAAGAGATTTCATATTTGGGAGAGCATCATGCTGGAACTACTTTTTGTGTTTGGCTTTTTTGTCATGCTGATGGTCACCGGCGTTTCGTTGCTGGGCATTATCGCCGCGCTGGTTGTGGCGACGGCCATTATGTTCCTCGGCGGTATGCTGGCATTGATGATTAAGTTGCTGCCGTGGTTACTACTGGCGATTGCGGTGGTGTGGGTTATTAAGGCGATTAAAGCACCAAAAGTGCCGAAATATCAGCGTTATGACCGCTGGCGTTACTAAGGGATTGTGCGGATGATCACAACCTAAGGTTTTATCCTTAGAACAAAATAGGAATTGATAATCAAATCTGTCACTATTGCGCCTCTAACAGATTCATCGTGCTGTACCCTACATACAGCCGAACTATAAAAAGAAAGGGCTTCCCAGGTGGAAGCCCTATTTCTTTTATGGAATCAGCAGGCTGGAACCTTGCGTCGCCCGGCTTTCCAGAATCTCATGCGCACGCTGCGCATCCTTCAGCGGATATTTCTGCTGCTCGGCGACATCGACCTTAATCACACCGCTGGCAATCAAAGAGAACAGTTCATTACTGGCCTCGGTTAATTCCTCCCGCGTGGTGATATAGCCTTGCAGGGAAGGGCGTGTCACATACAACGAGCCTTTTTGATTGAGAATGCCTAAGTTCACACCGGTAACCGCACCTGATGAGTTGCCAAAACTGACCATTAAGCCGCGGCGTTGCAGGCAATCCAGCGACCGTTCCCAGGTGTCTCTGCCCACGGAATCGTACACTACGCGCACTTTCTTACAGCCGGTGATCTCTTTCAATCGCTCGACCAGATTCTCTTCACGATAGTTAATAACCTGCCACGCGCCGGCTTTTAGCGCGCTCTGCGCTTTTTGCGCGGTTCCTACGGTGCCGATAAGTTTCGCGCCCAGGGCTTTTGCCCACTGGCAGGCAATTAAGCCAACGCCGCCAGCCGCTGCGTGGAACAGGAACTGTTCATCGGGTTTAATTTCATAGGTTTTGCGCAGCAGATAATAAACCGTTAAGCCTTTCAGGAAAGATGCTGCAGCTTGTTCAAAAGAAATTGCCGCAGGCAGAATCGCCGCTTTATCCGCATTAATGTTATGCACAGAGCTGTAAGCGCCTAACGCCGACTGCGCATAGACTACACGATCGCCTGCCTTAATATGCTTTACACCACTGCCGACTTTACTCACGATGCCTGCCGCTTCGGTACCTAATCCGCTGGGTAGTGATGGCGGCGGGTAAAGGCCGCTGCGGATATACGTGTCGATAAAATTGATGCCGATGGCTTTATTTTCGACCTGGATTTCATTCTCTGCCGGATCGGCAGGAGTGAACTCTACGGCTTGAAGTACTTCCGGGCCACCGTGCTTGTGAAATTCAATTCGTGTTGCCATGTGTCCTCCAGAACGTATCGTCAGGGTCTGCTTCATATGGTAAAGTTTCGACCCATTCTTTATCTCGGTAACTCCATTCACTATGGCAGGAAATAAACCCTTCAACAAACAGCAGGCTGAACCCCGCGAACGCGATCCACAAGTTGCCGGGCTGAAAGTGCCTCCGCACTCGATCGAAGCGGAGCAGTCGGTGTTGGGCGGTTTAATGCTGGATAACGAACGCTGGGACGATGTAGCCGAGCGTGTGGTGGCAGACGATTTTTACACCCGCCCACACCGCCATATCTTTACTGAAATGGCGCGTTTGCAGGAAAGCGGTAGTCCTATCGATCTGATTACCCTTGCGGAATCGCTGGAACGCCAGGGGCAACTCGATAGCGTCGGTGGTTTTGCTTATCTGGCAGAGCTGTCAAAAAATACGCCAAGTGCGGCGAACATCAGTGCCTATGCGGACATCGTGCGTGAACGTGCCGTTGTCCGTGAGATGATCTCGGTTGCGAATGAGATTGCTGAAGCCGGTTTTGATCCGCAGGGGCGTACCAGCGAAGATCTGCTGGACCTTGCTGAATCCCGCGTCTTTAAAATTGCCGAAAGTCGTGCAAACAAAGACGAAGGGCCGAAGAACATCGCCGATGTGCTCGACGCAACCGTGGCGCGTATTGAGCAGTTGTTTCAGCAGCCACACGATGGCGTTACCGGAGTAAACACCGGTTATGACGATCTCAACAAAAAAACCGCTGGCTTGCAGCCGTCGGATTTGATCATCGTCGCCGCGCGTCCGTCGATGGGTAAAACAACATTTGCGATGAACCTCGTCGAAAACGCGGCGATGTTGCAGGATAAACCGGTACTTATCTTCTCGCTGGAGATGCCTTCAGAACAGATTATGATGCGTTCTCTGGCGTCGCTGTCGCGCGTTGACCAGACTAAAATCCGTACCGGGCAGCTCGATGATGAAGACTGGGCGCGCATTTCCGGCACCATGGGTATTTTGCTCGAAAAACGCAATATCTATATCGATGACTCCTCCGGCCTGACGCCAACGGAAGTGCGTTCCCGCGCACGCCGTATTGCCCGTGAACACGGCGGCATCGGGCTTATCATGATCGACTACCTGCAACTGATGCGCGTACCGGCGCTTTCCGATAACCGTACGCTGGAAATTGCAGAAATCTCCCGCTCGCTGAAAGCACTGGCGAAAGAACTGAACGTGCCGGTGGTGGCGCTGTCCCAGTTGAACCGTTCTCTGGAACAACGTGCCGACAAACGCCCGGTCAACTCCGACCTGCGTGAATCTGGCTCTATCGAGCAGGATGCGGACTTGATCATGTTTATCTATCGTGATGAGGTGTATCACGAAAACAGTGATTTAAAAGGCATCGCGGAAATTATTATCGGTAAACAACGTAACGGCCCAATCGGGACGGTACGCCTGACCTTTAACGGTCAATGGTCGCGCTTCGACAACTATGCGGGGCCGCAGTACGACGACGAATAATAATTATTTTATGAATTAGGTAATTAAAGCAAACACTTATCAAGGAACACAAATGCAAGCGGCAACTGTTGTGATTAACCGCCGCGCTCTGCGACACAACCTGCAACGTCTTCGTGAACTGGCCCCTGCCAGTAAAATGGTTGCGGTGGTGAAAGCGAACGCTTATGGTCACGGTCTTCTTGAGACCGCGCGAACGCTCCCCGATGCTGACGCCTTTGGCGTAGCCCGTCTCGAAGAAGCTCTGCGACTGCGTGCGGGGGGAATCACCAAACCTGTACTGTTACTCGAAGGCTTTTTTGATGCCAGAGATCTGCCGACGATTTCTGCGCAACATTTTCATACCGCCGTGCATAACGAAGAACAGCTGGCTGCGCTGGAAGAGGCTAGCCTGGACGAGCCGGTTACCGTCTGGATGAAACTCGATACCGGTATGCACCGTCTGGGCGTAAGGCCGGAACAGGCTGAGGCGTTTTATCATCGCCTGATCCAGTGCAAAAACGTTCGTCAGCCGGTGAATATCGTCAGCCATTTTGCGCGCGCGGATGAACCAAAATGTGGCGCAACCGAGAAACAACTCGCTATCTTTAATACCTTTTGCGAAGGCAAACCTGGTCAACGTTCCATTGCCGCATCGGGTGGCATTCTGCTGTGGCCACAGTCGCATTTTGACTGGGTGCGCCCGGGCATCATTCTTTATGGCGTCTCGCCGCTGGAAGATCGCTCCACCGGTGCCGATTTTGGCTGTCAGCCAGTGATGTCACTAACCTCCAGCCTGATTGCCGTGCGTGAGCATAAAGCCGGAGAACCTGTTGGTTATGGTGGAACCTGGGTAAGCGAACGTGATACCCGTCTTGGCGTAGTCGCGATGGGCTATGGCGATGGTTATCCGCGCGCCGCGCCGTCCGGTACGCCAGTGCTGGTGAACGGTCGCGAAGTACCGATTGTCGGGCGCGTGGCGATGGATATGATCTGCGTAGACTTAGGTCCACAAGCGCAGGACAAAGCCGGGGATCCGGTCATTTTATGGGGCGAAGGTTTGCCCGTAGAACGTATCGCTGAAATGACGAAAGTAAGCGCTTACGAACTTATTACGCGCCTGACTTCAAGGGTCGCGATGAAATACGTGGATTAATCGTTCTGTAATATTTGATTGTCTGTGCCGGATGCGGCGTGAATGCCTTATCCGGCCAATAAAATCCTAAAAATTCAATAAGTTGATGTTCTTTCATGCTCTTATAAAGGTCGTGCCTCTGGCGGATGTACGTTTGTCATGAGTCTCACTCTGTTGCTAATTGCCGTTCGCTCCTGAACATCCACTCGATCTTCGCCTTCTTCCGGTTTATTGTGTTTTAACCACCTGCCCGTAAACCTGGAGAACCATCGCGTGTTTCAAAAAGTTGACGCCTACGCTGGCGACCCGATTCTTACGCTTATGGAGCGTTTTAAAGAAGACCCTCGCAGCGACAAAGTGAATTTAAGTATCGGTCTGTACTACAACGAAGACGGAATTATTCCACAACTGCAAGCCGTGGCGGAGGCGGAAGCGCGCCTGAATGCGCAGCCTCATGGCGCTTCGCTTTATTTACCGATGGAAGGGCTTAACAGCTATCGCCATGCCATTGCGCCGCTGCTGTTTGGTGCGGACCATCCAGTACTGCAACAACAGCGCGTAGCAACCATTCAAACCCTTGGCGGCTCAGGGGCATTGAAAGTGGGCGCGGATTTCCTGAAACGCTACTTCCCGGAATCAGGCGTCTGGGTCAGCGATCCTACCTGGGAAAACCACGTAGCAATATTCGCCGGGGCTGGATTCGAAGTGAGTACTTACCCCTGGTATGACGAAGCGACTAACGGCGTGCGCTTTAATGACCTGTTGGCGACGCTGAAAACATTACCTGCCCGCAGTATTGTGTTGCTGCATCCATGTTGCCACAACCCAACGGGTGCCGATCTCACTAATGATCAGTGGGATGCGGTGATTGAAATTCTCAAATCCCGCGAGCTTATTCCATTCCTCGATATTGCCTATCAAGGATTTGGTGCCGGTATGGAAGAGGATGCCTACGCTATTCGCGCCATTGCCAGCGCTGGATTACCCGCTCTGGTGAGCAATTCGTTCTCGAAAATTTTCTCCCTTTACGGCGAGCGCGTCGGCGGACTTTCTGTTCTGTGTGAAGATGCCGAAGCCGCTGGCCGCGTACTGGGGCAATTGAAAGCAACAGTTCGCCGCAACTACTCCAGCCCGCCGAATTTTGGTGCGCAGGTGGTGGCTGCAGTGCTGAATGACGAGGCATTGAAAGCCAGCTGGCTGGCGGAAGTAGAAGAGATGCGTACTCGCATTCTGGCAATGCGTCAGGAACTGGTGAAGGTATTAAGCACAGAGATGCCAGAACGCAATTTCGATTATCTGCTTAATCAGCGCGGCATGTTCAGTTATACCGGTTTAAGTGCCGCTCAGGTTGACCGACTACGTGAAGAATTTGGTGTCTATCTCATCGCCAGCGGTCGCATGTGTGTCGCCGGGTTAAATACGGCAAATGTACAACGTGTGGCAAAGGCGTTTGCTGCGGTGATGTAATGCAGGAAAGCAGGCTGGAGCTACCCAGCCTGCAGTGAAATTAAACTGTCGTCGCTTTCACTCTTTCTTTATAGATGATTTTTTTGATGCCATCGTTCTACGTGAGAGATAATAAACGTTATTAGTTCTTTTATTGTTAAGCTTATCCTAATTATCTGGAATTCCTTATCCTGTTTTTTTGGGTGGAGTAATAATTTCTGCACATCTAACTATTATTAAATTTAATAATAAGTATCGGGTTTGTTACGATAGAATTTTTCTATATCCTCAAGAATATGCTTTGCCTTATTGCCTGTGACTTTCTGAGATTCAATTATAGTATCGTTAAATTCTAAAGTTAAAGAGAGCTCTTTTTTTCCGCTTTGTGTAAGTTTAACCTTATATTGATTACCAATATCAAATAAAAAGGTCCTGTAATGAGAATAATCACCTTTAACCTCCTCGGCAAAACAGCAAAGCGTGCAAATATACATAAAGTCTTTCTTACCCCTGATTTTGTTAACTAAATCAATAAATGCGTGAAAAACTTTACTTGCAATAGAACTTGATACTTCTTCTCCAGGTCTACAAAAATCTTTTGCAATTTTTAACTGTGTTTCTATGTATAAAAAGAAATCTTTAGCATAAGAAAAATCTTTGGCATAAGAGATATCTTTATTATTTAGTGCATCTAGCTCAACAGGTAAAGATGTCGTTTTGTTGCTATTCACATATGATATATTCATATCATCATCTCCATCGGGAGTAATAAAATTAGTCACCATTGTAGGATAGGGTTCTGGTCAATCAGGAATCATCTTTATAAACTTCGATTGTTTTTGTAATGCTGTATCATTAAGTTCATTAAATCGTACAGCAGATAAATGTTCTATCAAATTTCACTCATTTGCCGAGGATTCATCATAATAAACGTAAAATTAATGTATCCTTACATCGAGTAATAAACATTTTTTATACAAAAAAAGACAGGAACGTATTTACTGGGTTAAATATAATCATCCTGCTTTTCATCACAAAAACCGCAGATAATCCTTCCTTTCCCCGGCAGCTGGCGTTATGGTCAGATGGTTTTTGCAACAAATCTCACAATAAAAAGTTTCAACATACTGACTATTTAGGGAAAAATATGCGCAAGATCACACAGGCAATCAGTGCCGTTTGCTTATTGTTCGCTCTAAACAGTTCCGCTGTTGCCCTGGCCTCATCTCCTTCACCGCTTAACCCTGGGACTAACGTTGCCAGGCTTGCTGAACAGGCACCAATTCATTGGGTTTCGGTCGCACAAATTGAAAATAGCCTCGCAGGGCGTCCGCCAATGGCGGTGGGGTTTGATATCGATGACACGGTACTTTTTTCCAGCCCGGGCTTCTGGCGCGGCAAAAAAACCTTCTCACCAGAAAGCGAAGATTATCTGAAAAATCCTGTGTTCTGGGAAAAAATGAACAATGGCTGGGATGAATTCAGCATTCCAAAAGAGGTCGCTCGCCAGCTGATTGATATGCATGTACGCCGCGGTGACGCGATCTTCTTTGTGACTGGTCGTAGCCCGACGAAAACAGAAACGGTTTCAAAAACGCTGGCGGATAATTTTCATATTCCTGCCACCAACATGAAT
>ENA-OWOI01000475-OWOI01000475.1-gut-metagenome-genome-assembly--contig:-NODE-475-length-9076-cov-24.723858_pt1 | contig 9076 bp, 9 predicted proteins | sample MGYA00248258_ERZ651800 | MGnify/ENA primary metagenome ERZ651800 (study PRJEB26908, sample SAMEA4031704) | gut metagenome | biome: gut; feature: normal infant; material: stool | place: China | collected 2015 ...
CCTCTCGCAGCCTTGCGCTTATCTTCTTTAATCTTGAAATAAAGGTTTGTCAGGTACGTCAGCAGGCCAAATACCAGACTACCCAGCACACCGATTGCAGCCCACTGTGACGGAGTTACTCTATCGAGCAACTGTAAAAACCAGTAGCCAGCACTGCCTGCGGAGGTGCCATAGGCGACACCCGTTGTTAACTTATCCATGGATTTCATAACCCCCACCTCGCAGATGCGGGCGCTGTGTAATGGAAACAAAAAATGGCCACCAGCGGCCCGTAAAAAACACCCCGTCAAAAGCACCGGCATCCGCAGATGCCCTTTGCGTGGCGTTATTTGATGCGCGCCAGATGTGGCGCAAAGAAATGAAATAAGACTTATCGAAAATTAAGGTCAATTTGATGATTTAAACCACTTCTGAAGCTTAGTAGTATGAACATGTCCCCAGAAGGGGGCCAATACTTATTATTCTTCATGGACTTTGTCCCGCGGTCTTAATCCGACGACCGCGCTACTTTTTCACCCTCTCGCAAATTGCTATCTAAAGGACTTTGTCCCACGAGTATTCCAGGATGCTCGTGTCTTTTTTTGTCCTGAGGAAGGAATAAAAAAAACCGCCAGATATGGCGGTTGGTCAATGCATGAGATAAATCATTTTATTGTAATAAGAATCGAGGTGTCGGGTGCCTCCCGAAATATCCATCTCTACAACAGATATTGTGATTCCCCGCCAAACCACTATCTAAACCACCCTCGCACTGAGGAACACCTCTGCGGTGCTTTTACAACACCAGAATGATGCATCACCGACCCTGCCAGGAAATACAAAATCTCCACCGATAATGCACCATTCTGCTGCCGTAAAAAAATTAGCACTGTGACTACAACCGACCTCCAATCATAGTCAGAGAACGGATTGTCTTTTTAAAACAACCCACCCCACGTAATAAAAAATACGCCAGTGCCACGATACAATAAGGCTTGTTTCTCTGGAGCGGGTAGCGGGAATCGAACCCGCATCATCAGCTTGGAAGGCTGAGGTAATAGCCATTATACGATACCCGCATATGGTGCCGACTACCGGAATCGAACTGGTGACCTACTGATTACAAGTCAGTTGCTCTACCTACTGAGCTAAGTCGGCATTGGTTCTTCAGGGGAGCGATATCACCGAGCAAAGAAGAGTTCCCCCTCAGAACCGTTTTCGATAATACGATTTAATATTCCAATCGCAACAACACTTTGCGTCAAGTTATGTAAATTTATTTATATGTTTTTATTTTATGTGAATAATTCACTTTCACTTAAAATATATACAACAACATATAAATAAATTTATTTTGAAGGCGATGATTAAATGTCGTTTCTGATATCACACCACAGAAACAACAAAACCCGCTCGATGGCGGGTTCTATTAAAGTTTAATTGCGCTTGATTCGCCTCGCGATACAGCTTTGCGAAGCGTAGCAAAATTGAAGCAGTTTATGCGTAAAAAATCAAGCCGTTTTTTGAGCGAATGATTCTCGCATGGGAATGTATAGCGCATACTCAGCAACGGCCAACCAATTAGCAATTCGCTTTTCGCATGTGCTAAAACACCACTCTGGGTGTGCATCATTTAGCAATTCAGCCATTTTGCGTTTGGTCATCCCCCGCCCCTCATACCGTTGCCGAAGGACGCTAATCAATCCTGGATGCTCTGCCAGCACCTCACTTATGACCCGATCAATACATAACGCCTCTGCATCAGTACAATGCGCCAGCCAGCTCTTTTGCTTACCGTTAATCATATCCCGCAAAAAAGCCTCAAGTTCAGACTTGTTCAGACCTGCTTTTTTCATCCTCCGGAGCGCCTCGTTAATTGCCGTTTTTGTCAGCTTTTTAGAGGCCAACAACTGGTTGAACATATTCCCCGTCTTACCGCCGCCAATATACGACCAGCGCCCCCACATGCGCAGTTTTCCCTGAATCCAGACACTTTCCAGCGTGGTGAGACGAAGGTGTTCCCCGCTTTTGCCTGTATTTGTTGGGTAAATCATAAATAACCTTCCTTTCTCCAGATTTCTTGCGTGCGAAAAACACCTTCTGCATGCATCAGGCGTAAATCTTCTTTGGTGTAATCGCTTGTTTTTACCCGCCCGTCGATTAAATCGTGGCATGAGCTACAGGCAATCGCCGCCTGCATATCGTGTGGTTTTGTCGCTGTTCCGCACGTTCCCGCCAGTCGGTAATGCGCCAGCACAGACGTTTCCGGATCGTGATTGCAGTAGCCAAGAATTCTGACGGTGCACATCCGTCCCCGCGCCGCTTTACGTAAATCCACCATTACGCAAACTCCAGCAGCTGCGCGGCCACATTTTCGACTTGTTCCGGAGAGGAAAATTTACGGAACAGAATCCAGTTCCACAGCACATTCAGAACAGATTTATAAACCTGCTGAAACTCGGTTTCGTCCATATTCGCAAAAGCGATAGATTTTGCCCGACGCCCGCGGCTACCGTCCGGATAAAAATGTTCGGTGTAAAATCCAGCCTGAATGGTTACCCACTCGCGAAAAGCCTCAAACGACTTTAGCAATGCCGTATCCCGGGTTCTGCGTGTCGCAACTGTATTCAGATATTGCTCTGCGGCATCACTCAGGGCTGGCGTGTGTTCCCGACCAACTGATTCGCACAGGTAATCAACGAAACCAGACAGCAGTTCTCGTTCGCGAGGCGTGATCGCCCCACCGACCGGAGTCCAGTAATCGAATCCCAGTTGCAGGAGTTTGAAAAAACGCTTGTGGAATGCGTAGTTACGCACACGCTTAAAGTCTGCGTGTATCCACTCGCCTATTTTGATTTGATGAAGAAAATCACAACTCTCCGGCGTCGCCGGGAGAAGTAATCCGGAAGAGGTTTGTTTGACCAGTTGTATATGCGCCATTTCTTAATCTCTCGATGGCGCAGCGCAGCAGATGCCAGTTGTTCAGGCTGACGTATGAAGTATAAATAAACTGGCTCCAGTGTAAAGCCCCACCTTAATGGAATAAAAACCAAACAACAGATTGCTGGGATACAAACAACGCTTATTATTAAAAGCGGTTAAACAAATTAAATTTTAATGTTATGCAAATCTGCCAGATCACCATAATATCTCATTTGAAAACCGCTGAAATAACAACCCTATCAGGGTTAATCATATTAAGGTGAGTAAATATGGAAAACAACAAATCTGCACATTACGTTCCTTTTTTATCTGTAATACTTTTTGTTTTATGCTGTGCGTGGGCATTATTTTTATAAATATATTTACAGATGAAATAAACCCGCCAATCAGGTTAACTGTGGCTGCGTTGAGGATGCATAATACATCAGAGGTTGCGGGGATTTCTCCCCGCTAGTCCTCTTACTCCCCAAGTTCGTAAGCTGTGAAGACAGCGACCTCCGTCTGGTCGGTTCGGATTCGTACCTCGCAGAGGTCTTTCCTTGCAACCTGCACCGTCATAATAACGGTAAATGTTGAATCGTTCGTAAATTAATCTATACAGATTATTATATAGCTCTCATTACGATTTTGATTACTCTCACTTAAAAATACCGAAAGATACATGATCTTTCGGTAAAGATTGAATTACTTACATTTATTATTTAAATAGACCCTTATGTACTGATCGAGCAGTTTACCTAATTGTTTATTAACTTCGTCATGTTTTTGCGGGCTTCTCATTTTTGACAGATGCCTTTCAAGGAACTTAGAGGGTAACTTCACAACTAATTTATTATGATTATCATAAATTTCTTTTACCCACGTAAGCTCTTTATGTTTTTCTAAATTCTCTGTGTGATCTCTATTTATGATAAAAGCTATCCGCCCATAGTCTTTAAACAAATAGGAATTTACCTGTCTATATTCTGCAGCACCTAATGTTTTATAGTTTTTCACTTCAAAAACAACTTGCCGTGTCTGATAATCTGTCAGAATTCTCTTCCAAACTGGAGTGTCAGCTATATTTGTCGCTATAATATCTCTTTGCTGCAACCCATTTTTATTGGGATGCAACTCAATGTTTGTTAAATTCGTAGCAAATAGTAACTTTATAGTTTTGAGCGCCCATGCTTCAAAATCGACAGCACCTTCAGGTCCTTCAGGTATATTATGTAGTTCTTGGAGCAACGAACCGATTCGTTGTTTCCTCTGCTCTTCGGAAACAGAGCTGACCTCAATATCATATTCATCATGAATATCATCAGCAGCATCGGGAGTCATCTCTGATTCATGAACACTTAATGCTAGCCAGTAGCATGGATGCAATAGCAACTTTGAATCTGGTGTAAATTCTTTTTCAGGTTCCTTACCGTCATGGCAAAATACATATGAAGATGACTGCTGGTTATACAACCCAATAAATCCAACACTGTAAAGTCGTTGAATCACCTGGATTGGCCCTTCAAAAAGAAGTAAATCCTGCATTTTCATCTTGTCAATAACGCCATTGAGATCAAGGGCATATTGTATCTTAGATGACGCTTCAGAAACGCTGTAGTAAGGTTTGCTATTAGCAAATTGTGATGTAAATATATCTAATGCAGGAAATACATTCTCATATTCTTTTAACAAATCATTGAGTCTATTTTGTGAAATAGTATTCGCTGTTGCTTGAATGTCATCAATGACAATACGATTACGATCATGTGTGTTTGCTCGCAAGAATGCATTATTTAACAAAACCAAAATATCTCTTGGCCTATATAGAGTCAGTTTCAATGTTTCTTTAAAACCGGTATTAGACTGTAATTCATTTGCGGTGTAAGCATTCCACACCCTCGTGTTGTTCTCAATGGTTGAGTTAAAAGCGACCCTCATTCTATTGCATACAAGATTAAACAAGTTATATTCATCCCAATGTAATCTCAGTACTTGCCCTTCAATATTTCGAGTAAAATCAGGGTCCATTTTTGATATGGCTCGATGAATATTATCTCTAACAAATGCAAAGGCAATAACCTTTTCATTCATATTTTGTTTTATATCAATCACAGCCTGAATGAAACCATCAACTATTGCAACACCAAGATTATCCGGTGTATAGCCTTCATCAAGCCTATCAGCAAAAATAACAAATTGATTATTTGACTTCGAAATTGCTTCTTCTATCACCTCTTCCAATAAGTCAAGTTCAAATTTATCGGATAGTTCGGCTATTCTTGTAGCTGGTTTTATATTTTTGTTATCATCGAGAATAGCGTTCAATTTTTTTCTTATTTTGCTACTTATATTTTGTCTCTTCGGTCCCCAAGATAATAAATGCGACTCTACACTTTTGTAGTCAAGATCGTTTTTCATCTTGTAATGACTTGCGATCTCAGAAAGCAGCTCCATATAAATAGCATATCGCCATGCTAACTTGCTACCGGCTTTTATATGTAAGTAATTTTCACCAAATAAAGAAATAACATCCCTTAATCCAATAATTTGTTCTTCAACCGGACTAATAGTCATCACATAGGTTTTTGGCTTAGCATGCCAATGTTTGGAAAGCATATGCACCAGAGCACTTTTTCCTGTTCCTCTGCGGCCAACAATGATGCATCGATCGTAGGATTCGAGAAGAGCTTTATAATCAGTTGTTTGCCAAAATGAAGCTTCCAACATCTTTTCGTCATGTTCAGCTCGGATATCCCCAAGAATATTACCTTTCATCCAGATTCCTTTTTAACCCATTGAGGTGACAGCACAAATAGTATCTTAACACCTGATGATTTCATCAGAACCTGATAAATAGACGTGATATAAATATGACTAAGATCACATTTCATGAAAAAATTCGACGAGTTTATATTAACTGCAGCGAATACAAATCACCGCAGTTTTCATTACCCCTATCTGAAGAACTCTGCACAACCGATCATATTGGTCACAACTGCAGCAGGATGACTCATATAATCAGGAGTATTTATTTCTCCATACCTGCTGCAATAACTTTATGGACAATATCCCAGTGCTTGTTCAGCTCCCGCAGCGCGGCGCAGACTCGCTCCCACTTCTGGACATGATTTTTCGCCCGACGCAGTTCGCGGTTTGCCATATGCAGCGATGGCAAAATCAAATCATCTTCTCGCGTTGCAGTAAACGATGGCAGCGACTGCACAATGTCCGCTACAGTTTCTGTTTTAATATCTTCCTGTGTTGCCGCTTCCTGTACTGGTAACGCAACACCGGCTGGCTGAGGAAAGGCTTTACCATCAGTTTCCGCTACCGATGCAGCTTTCGGCTCTGCTGGTAAATTATCGCCCGGTATGCAGTAACGAAATTTACCGCCCTGATTTACGCGAATCAGACGACCTTTGCTGATTGCCATTGCCAGCGTTGAAGCTACTTTGCGTGATGTGGTACCAAACAATGTAGCCAGCTCATCCGCCGTTTGTGGTCCACGTTGTTCAATTGTCGCAGTTAAATCGCTCTCTGAAATTTTCGCGACTGTTGCCGTGGTAGTTTCTTCCGGCAGTTCTGCCGGCGCTGGCTGTTCCTGCTGAACGTTGTTATCAGCCACACGCCAGGTGTACGCGCTTTTATCAACGAAACCAGCCTTTTTCAGTTCCCATAGTTCGTTCAGCACTTCTTCACGACTGATATCAAGTCGCGCAGCAAGTTCTATGGATGTGGCTTTTCCCATTGCTTTCAGTGCGTCAAAAACAGTCTCCATTAAATTTTTCTCCCGGTAAAAATTACTTCGCAATTCCTGGCTGGACGACATTCGGACGCCAGCTCTCCCAGTTAAAATTCACCCATCGCCCGCCGTTCATGGTCATGCGATCCATAATCCGCTCGCCGAGCAATGTTTTCATGGCCTCATAGTTCAGGTTTGTCAGCATCCCCACGCTGCGCATCGACGCTGTCCGGCGATCAACAATCTGGTGCAGTACCACCTGCTCGTTTTTCGTCTCGCGCTGAATGCCAATTTCATCAAGAACCAGCAGATCCACTTCGCATAGTTCCCGCAAAAATTTTTCGCCTGACTGCCCATCGTCATAGCTGGCGTGCAGGGCACTCATAACATCAGCCACGGTAACCACAATCACTGTCTGACCGTCTTTCAGCAGGCGATTCCCGATAGCTGCCGCTAAGTGGTTCTTCCCGGTACCAGGTTTTCCGCTGAACGCAAAATTTGTACACCCGGTCATCAGTTCATCAGCGATGGATTTCGCCTGACTCAACGCGTATCGCTGCCCTTCGTTCTGCACCTGGTAATTCGAAAACGAGCATTTGCGGTGCAATGGCTGGATGCCAGAGCGATTCAGAATTTTTTCCACCCGCAACTGACGATTCTGACGGTTGATCTCCTCACAACGTTTCTGGCCTTCGGAAAGTTGCCACTCGCGCCACTCCGCTACCGTTTTGAATGGGGCGGTTACATGTGGCGGGGCCAGTCTGCGGATACGTTCAAGAATGCCGCCTGCCGCAATATTTTTCATGGTCAGTTACCCCCTGAAGCCTGGCGGGATCGCACTATCCGGTAACGAGACGGTGTTAACCTGTCGGAGTAACGTCTCAGGTCGAACACCTTTTGGCGCGAACAAGCCCTGGTATTCATTGGCGATGCTGTGTCGAATCACCTGCTCAGGTGAAAAACCCTGCTGGCGGAATTTTTCCAGCTCCCGTATCGCCCCGTTAGCGCCCTGCTCCGTTCGAATCGGTTTGCGCAATGCCTGCCTGAACTGAACCCACTCATGCCAGAGTGTTTCCGGCAACCAGTCAGGCAGCTCGATAGCCTCCGGTTCGAATTTTTTAGACGCTCGTTTTTGGCGAGGGGGATTTAGGGGGAGATAAGTATTTATATCTTCCTCTTTCTCTTCCTCTGGTAACGCTTTTTGATCCGTTTTTGTAACGCTGGCAGCGTTACCTTTTCGTTTCAGTTCTCGTATTTTTGTTACTCTCTCGTTTGTAACCGCCCGTTTTTTAGAGCTTTTCCCGTTATGGCGCTCAAAGTTAGGAAGCGACAACACACCATTAGTTTCGACCAGCCATCTAACCTGAATTAACGCATCAGCAAAACCAGCCATAAAAGTGATGCGATCTATTGCACTTTTTGTAACGCCGCGAGCGTTACACTCTGCGTTACCGTCTATCATTTGTTGATCCGCCCATGCCCAGAAGCGAATGACTTTCCCTAATGCGGCATCTGGATCAATATTCAGAATCTCAGCAAGCCTGAATATTTCCGGCTTATCCGGCGTAATAACTTCGAGCTTTATCCAGTTTGAAGCCATTTGTTTTCACCTTGTAACGCTCGCAGCGTTACATTTAACTGATACCGAACAAAACAGTTCGGTACGATTAATTTCAATCAATGCACTACGACAGAATCGCTAGGAGAACCGCCGCCGCTGAAATGTGCTTTACGGTAAACGGCCTGGACTGCATCATCATGCGCATCAATTGCCGTACTCAGTGCATCCTGTGCCGCCAGTAATGCACGGCGTTCCAGGGTATCGAAGATGCAGAGTCGGTGACGCAGCTCGCGAGGAAGAATTGCCAGAACCGCAGGGATCAGTTTCTGAATTTTTTCCCTTTGCGCATTCGTTTCACCTTTCAACCAACGATGATAGATATTCTGCTGATTGTTCCAGTCCTTGCCTGGTACCAGGGGCAATTCGCCGCCCCCCTGGCGCAGATATTCTTCAGTAATTGCGTTAGCGGCCCACGCCTGCCCTTTTTCGGCTGCCAGGGCTAACAACACTGATTCGATGTGCTCATGCTTGATTTTCATGAATCAACTCCCATCAGCTTTTTCGTAGTAGTTTTATTTCTGCCAATAGTTAAAATTGCATCGGCAGAAAATAATCCGTTTGATGCATGAGCGATTTTTTCAGCGTAATTTGTTTCGCCGGTATATTCTGTGCGAGGCAATTTTCCGTTATCCATCCATTTGTAGATTGCTCTTTGGCTGACACCACAAACGTCGGCCACAACAGAAACGCGAACAGTTTTGATTACATCTTCAAGTGTTTTCTGGTTCATATCATCCTCACAATGTGAACTTTGAGTACATGCTATAACAGAACTGACAGTACATTCAAGAGCGAATATCATTGAACTTATG